>VOFI01000592.1_pt1 | contig 134000 bp, 135 predicted proteins | sample 5384131 | NCBI WGS metagenome assembly VOFI01 (sample SAMN12384728, study PRJNA508395) | human gut metagenome | isolation source: healthy gut H | host: Homo sapiens | reverse complement strand
AGGACTTCAGGAAAAAAAATGCGTGATGTATGCGACTATTACAAGCGGTATCATCGTTACGGATGGAACCGTATCCTTGTGGAGATTGGCATAAAGCCGGGAAGTATGTATTATAACCCTTTCTATAACAGAGTCCATCACCACAGTGACTGCTGGCATGAATACTATAATTCATACTGTGAACGCCATGACAAATTCCACCATAAGAAACACAAATACAAAAAGCCGAAAAAACACCACAAGAGACATTGTCGACACTACGATGACGATGATGATGACGACGATGACGATTAATCGGGATTTGAAATCCAAGTGCTGAAACATCCGAAGAGAATGTGTGTGTGTCAAAACTAAAATCCGCCTACTATTTGTTTTTTAGGCACGGATTACGCGGAAAACACGGATTTCACAGAAAAAGAATAAAGAAAATCTGTGAATCCCGTGTTTTCCGTATCTAAAAGAAATCGTCAAGTACATATTGACACATCCCCCTCTTCCTGTCATGAATAAAACAAGGGAAGCATTCTCTTTATTCCCAAATCTTGCTAACTTTGCCCGACTCAAAAACAATCAAGATTATGATGGAAAAAAAGAAAAAAAGAATCCTTTTCGGAGCACTGGCGGTTATTCTTTTCATAGGCATTGCAAGTGCGGGTACAATGTATTACTACCTGTTCACTCCGCAATTTCATCCGCAAAAGACAGTTTATATCTACATCGACCGTGACGATACGACAGACTCCATATACAATAAGATAAAAGCACAAGGAAAGCCCAATAGTTTCAACGGTTTCAAATGGATGTCCCAATGGCGCGATTACTCCGGCAACGTCCACACCGGGCGCTATGCGATACGTCCCGGCGAGAACGTTTACCATGTATTCAACCGTTTCTACAGAGGATACCAAGCCCCCATGAACCTGACCATCGGAAGCGTACGCACTTTGGACAGACTGGCGCGTAACGTAGGGAAACAACTGATGATTGATTCCGCTGAAATAGCCGGAGTGATAAATGACTCTCTGCTCCAGCAACGGCTGGGATACAGCAAAGCGACAATAGCCTGCCTTTTCATACCCGAAACCTACCAGGTATATTGGAACATGAGCGTAGAGGATTTCCTCGAACGGATGCAGAAAGAACATCAGAAGTTCTGGAATCGGGAACGGCTCAATAAAGCGAAAGCCATCGGCATGACACAGGAAGAGGTATGCACCCTCGCTTCCATCGTTGAAGAGGAAACAAACAACAACCAGGAAAAGCCCATGATTGCCGGCCTGTACATCAACCGTATCCACGCCGGCATGCCGCTACAAGCCGACCCTACCATCAAGTTTGCCCTGCAAGACTTCAGCCTGCGCCGTATTGCCAATGCACACCTCACCATCGATTCGCCCTACAACACCTACCGCAACCTCGGCCTGCCCCCCGGTCCTATCCGCATTCCCACCCCCATAGGTATAGACGCAGTCCTGAATTACACCAGACACAATTACATTTATATGTGTGCCAAAGAAGATTTTTCAGGAACCCATAATTTTGCAGCCAACTACGCCGAACACATGAAAAATGCCAGAAAGTATTGGAAGGCGTTAAACGAAAGAAAGATTTTCAACTAATATCATAATAAAACAAAAGCAAAAAGCTATATTTGCGATTGTTACTAAAACCATGATTAACACTTAAACACTAAAAAATGAGCAAACAACTCTTACTTGGCGATGAAGCCATTGCACAGGCTGCATTAGACGCCGGCCTATCCGGTGTGTACGCCTACCCGGGTACTCCTTCGACGGAGATTACCGAATATATCCAGACAGCAGCGATTACTGCTGAAAAAGGTATCCACAACCGCTGGTGTTCCAACGAGAAAACTGCCATGGAAGCAGCTTTGGGAATGTCGTTCGCAGGAAAACGTTCACTGGTCTGCATGAAACATGTAGGCATGAATGTGGCTGCCGACTGTTTTATCAACTCCGCCGTGACCGGCGTTAAAGGCGGCATCATTGTCGTTGCAGCCGACGACCCCAGCATGCATTCGTCACAAAACGAACAAGACAGCCGCTTCTACGGTGACTTTGCATTGATTCCGATGTACGAACCAAGCAACCAGCAAGAAGCCTACGACATGGTTTACAACGGATTTGCCTTTTCCGAACAAACCGGCGAACCGCTGCTGATGCGTATGGTCACCCGGCTGGCGCATTCCCGTTCCGGTGTAGAACGCAAGGCGCAACAGCCCCAGAACGGGGTTTCTTTCAGTGACGATCCGCGCCAGTTCATCCTGCTCCCCGGCAACGCCCGCAAACGCTACAAACTTCTGTTGCAGCATCAGGACGATTTTGTCAAAGCCTCGGAAAACTCACCTTATAACAAGTACATAGACGGTCCCAACAAAAAACTGGGCATCATAGCCTGCGGCATCGGTTATAACTACCTTATGGAGAACTATCCCGAAGGCTGCGAATTTCCGGTATTGAAAATCGGCCAGTACCCACTTCCCAAGAAACAACTGATGCAGCTTGTAGAAGCCTGCGACGAAATACTCGTGCTGGAAGACGGACAACCGTTTGTAGAAAAACAACTGAAAGGTTGCCTCGGCATCGGCGTAAAAGTCAAAGGACGCCTGGACGGCACACTGTCGCAGGACGGAGAATTGAATCCGGACAGCGTAGCACGCGCCGTAGGCAAAGAGAACAAAGCAGAATTCGCTGTTCCCTCACTCGTCGAAATGCGCCCGCCAGCCTTGTGCGAAGGTTGCGGACACCGCGATATGTACACCGTGCTGACCGAAGTGCTCCGGGCAGAATACCCTAGCCACAAGGTATTCAGCGACATCGGCTGCTACACCTTAGGAGCTAACGCTCCTTTCAACGCAATTGACTCCTGCGTAGACATGGGAGCTTCCATTACAATGGCAAAAGGCGCCTCAGATGCCGGACTGCATCCTGCCGTAGCCGTCATCGGCGACTCCACCTTCACCCACTCGGGTATGACGGGACTGCTGGACTGCGTCAACGAAAACGCCAACGTCACCATCGTCATCTCCGACAACGAAACCACAGCCATGACCGGCGGACAGGATTCAGCCGGCACCGGCCGTCTCGAAGCTATCTGTGCAGGTATCGGTGTAGCGCCCGAACATATCCGCGTAGTAGTTCCATTGAAGAAGAACTACGAGGAAATGAGGCAGATAATCCGCGAAGAAATCGAATACCGCGGAGTATCCGTCATTATTCCCCGCAGAGAATGTATTCAAACTTTAGCACGTAAGAAACGAAACAAGTAAAGCCATGAAAAAAGACATTATACTTTCCGGCGTAGGCGGACAAGGCATCCTCTCTATCGCTACCGTAATCGGGCAGGCAGCCCTTAAAGACGGATTATACATGAAACAGGCCGAAGTACACGGTATGAGCCAGCGAGGCGGAGACGTACAGTCCAACCTCCGCATCAGCGACCGGCCTATCGCTTCCGACCTCATCCCTACAGGTAAATGCGACCTTATCATATCACTGGAACCCATGGAAGTGCTGCGCTATCTTCCCTACCTCAGTCCCGAAGGCTGGCTGGTAACGAACGAAGCCCCTTTCATCAATATCCCCCACTATCCTGCCGAAGAAGCTCTCAAAGCCGAACTTGACAAGCTTCCTCACAAGATTGTACTGAACGTAAACGAAGTAGCCAAAGAAGTGGGCTCTCCACGCGTTGCCAACATCGTGTTGCTGGGAGCTACCATTCCGTTCCTCGGCATTGATTACCAGAAGGTACAAGACAGCATCCGCGACATTTTCCTGCGTAAAGGCGAAGCCATCGTAGAGCTGAACCTCAAGGCCTTGGTTGCCGGTAAGGAAATTGCAGAAAACCTGATGTAAATCAAAATACCAATAACCATGAATGACAAATACTGGGAAGAAGAGATAGAAACCATGCCGCGTGAGGAGTTGCACGAACTGCAACTCCGGCGGCTTAGGAAGACAATCGGCATTGCAGCAAATTCCCCCTATTACAAACAAGTTTTTCAAAAGCACGGCATTACGGCAGACAGCATCCGGTCGATAGAAGACATCCGGAAAATCCCGTTTACCACCAAAGCGGACATGCGCGCCAACTACCCCTTCGGACTTGTGGCCGGCAATATGCGCGAGGACGGTGTACGCATCCACTCTTCCAGCGGAACCACGGGAACGCCCACCGTCATCGTCCACTCCCGGCACGATCTGGAGTCCTGGGCCAACCTTGTAGCACGTTGCCTATACGCAGTAGGCATACGAAAGACCGATGTTTTTCAAAACAGTTCCGGCTATGGCATGTTCACCGGAGGATTAGGTTTTCAATACGGAGCCGAACGCCTGGGCGCACTGACCGTACCCGCCGCTGCCGGTAACAGCAAACGGCAAATCAAGTTCATCACGGACTTCAAAACCACCGCCTTACATGCCATTCCCAGTTATGCCATACGCCTGGCGGAAGTATTTCAGGAAGAAGGTATCGACCCGGCATCGACTACTCTGAAAACCCTCGTCATCGGAGCCGAACCTCATACGGACGAACAGCGCAGGAAGATTGAGCGGATACTGGGTGTCAAAGCCTACAACAGTTTCGGCATGACCGAAATGAACGGTCCCGGCGTTGCCTTTGAGTGTACCGAGCAAAACGGCATGCACCTTTGGGAAGATTGCTATCTGGTTGAAATCATCAATCCGGAAACCGGCGAACCGGTTCCCGACGGTGAGATTGGAGAGCTGGTCCTGACTACCCTCGACCGTGAAATGATGCCGTTGATACGCTACCGCACACGCGACCTTACCCGCATACTTCCGGATACATGCCCCTGCGGACGTACGCATCTGCGCATCGACCGCATCAAGGGCCGCAGCGACGACATGTTTATCATCAAGGGTGTCAACATCTTCCCCATGCAGGTGGAAAAGGTATTGGTGCAATTCCCCGAATGGGCAGCAACTACCTCATTACTCTGGAAACCATCAGCAATCAAGATGAAATGATTGTGGAAGTAGAGCTCAGCGACTTATCCACCGACAACTATATAGAACTGGAAAAGTACGCAAAGCTATTTCCCGCCGACTGAAAGATGAAATCCTTGTCACTCCTAAAGTAAAGCTGGTCAAGAAAGGCTCCCTGCCTCAAAGCGAAGGCAAAGCCGTCAGGGTAAAAGACTTGCGGGATAACAAATAATATTCTACCGGTATGTCCAATGAAGCTTACCAAAAATTTCCCTGCATTAATTGAAACTCCTGGCCATTTCAACCTAAAACCTCAGGCATTTCTGGAGTAAACACCTGGAGTTAAACGAGCAAAAGCCTGGACTTTTCCCCCACTGCAACCAATCTGATTTTGACTGAATTATCTTATCTTCAAGAGATTAAACTATAAAATATCGGACTGACCCAAAAATAACGGCTAAAGAAAAAGGAACGGTAGTCAACCAAGATTACCGTTCCTCTTTTATAGAAAGCCGCACCGATGATGTGATGAAACTCCGTATGACATGATTTGAGTGCTCCTCCTCTTTGTAATCCACCGACTCAAGAGTTACCCCGAAGGGCGTGGCCCGCCATTGAGAAGTGAAGCTTGTCTCGGTATTTCATTAGAATTGATGAGTTTCCCGATCCAATCAATGCGGCTATTTTTTCTACTTCAAAGGTAGTGAGTTTCTACGAAAGAAACAAGAAAAACAAGAAAATTGTTTGCTTGCATCTGATGTTTTCACATTTCCACAATACTGCCCAAAACAAAAAGCGCCGATTACGTATTCGTAATCAGCGCCTTGCAGGTTTATTCTTTTACCCCGGCTTATGCAGCTTTTGCTTTAGCTACAATGGCCTTGAAAGCTTCCGGATGATTCATTGCTAAATCAGCCAAAACTTACGGTTGATTTCGATACCAGCTTTGTGCAAAGCACCCATCAGCTTAGAATAAGACATACCTTCCAGACGAGCAGCAGCGTTGATACGTTGAATCCACAAAGCGCGGAAGTTTCTTTTCTTGTTCTTACGGTCACGGAACGCATAAGTCAAACCTTTTTCCCAAGTATTCTTGGCAACGGTCCAAACGTTCTTTCTTGCACCAAAGTAACCTCTGGTCAATTTCAAAATTTTCTTTCTTCTTGCTTTAGAAGCAACATGATTTACTGATCTTGGCATAGTTTTACTTGTTTTTGAATGTTAGCGCCGGTACTTCACGCAACGGACTTAAAGCTAATGCATTCGGTTAATAACTTTAATAATACTTCGTACGCTTTTGATTACTTCATAGCTAAGAGTTCCTTAACCTGGCTCATATTCGTTATATCAACGGTTGTAGAGTAACACAGATTTCTCTTTTGCTTCTTGGTTTTCTTAGTCAGAATGTGACTGTGAAAAGCGTGCTTTCTTTTGATTTTACCTGTTCCGGTAAGAGTAAATCTCTTTTTAGAACCGGAGTTAGTCTTCATCTTTGGCATCTTACTTATTTTTAAATTATTTAATTATATGGCAACGCACTATACCTGCGGCGTTACTCATTTCTTTAGTCTTCGCTTTTGTCTTCGGCCGTAGCTGCTGCCGGCTTCGGTGCGGCAGGCTTTTTCGGAGCTGCGCCTTTCTTCGGAGAAAGCTGAATAATCATTCTTTTTCCTTCCAGAACCGGCATCTGGTCTACTTTCGCATAGTCTTCCAAATCATTGGCAAAACGCAGCAGCAGTACTTCGCCCTGCTCCTTGAACAGAATTGAACGCCCTTGAAGAACACATATGCCTTCACCTTGTCGCCATCTTCCAAAAAGCCTTTGGCGTGTTTCAGTTTAAAGTTATAGTCATGGTCGTCTGTCTGAGGACCGAAACGTATTTCCTTCACATTTACCTTAACCTGCTTCGCCTTCTGCTCCTTCTGACGCTTCTTTAACTGATAAAGAAATTTAGAGTAATCAATAATACGACAAACAGGGGGTTGTGCATTCGGAGAAATCTCCACGAGATCTGCTTCCATTTCCTCGGCCATTTTCAAGGCCTGAGCTATCGGATATACTTTAGGTTCCACCTCATCGCCCACAATGCGGACTTCTTTGGCACGGATTTGCTCATTAATCCGATGTTGCCCTTTTAAGCTGTCATTCTTCATTAAATAACGTTTACTTCCAGTTTGTTTCTTGTTTATTACTACCAAATTATTTTTTTGTTAAGTAAAAGCGGTCTTTAGAACATCGTATGTATGCTATGCTTTTACAATTGGGCGCAAAGTTACCATTTATTTATCATATTTTGAACTTCTTCGTTCACTTTTTTAGCAAAATCTTCAAATTTCATGGTTCCCTGGTCGCCTTCGCCTTGCTTGCGGACGGAAACTTCTCTATTTTCAGCTTCTTTCTCGCCGACAATCAGCATGTACGGAATACGCTTCATTTCGTTGTCACGAATCTTACGTCCGATTTTTTCGTTACGCTCATCCACAATGGCACGGACATCGTATCTCTTCAGGTAGTCTTTCACTTCCTGAGCATAATCATTGAACTTCTCGCTGATAGGCAGGATAGCCACCTGGTCAGGAGTCAGCCACAACGGGAACTTACCGGCCGTATGCTCAATAAGCACAGCCACGAAGCGTTCCATGGAGCCGAACGGAGCACGGTGAATCATTACCGGACGGTGCTTTTGGTTGTCGGCTCCCGTATATTCCAGTTGGAAACGTTCGGGCAGGTTGTAATCTACCTGAATGGTACCCAACTGCCAACGGCGGCCGATGGCATCCTTAACCATAAAGTCCAGTTTAGGACCGTAGAAAGCAGCTTCACCATATTCCACTCTGGCTTTCAGTCCCTTTTCTTCACAAGCCTCGATAATAGCCTGCTCTGCCTTCTCCCAGTTCTCATCGCTACCGATATACTTCTCGCGGTTCACCTTGTCGCGCAGAGAAATCTGTGCTTCAAAGTTCTCGAAGTGCATAGACTGGAATACGATTGAGATAATGTCCATTACACGGAGGAACTCATCCTTCACCTGATCCGGACGGCAGAAAATATGCGCATCATCTTGCGTAAAGCTGCGTACACGGGTCAAGCCGTGAAGCTCACCGCTCTGCTCGTAACGGCAAACCGTACCGAACTCTGCCAGACGCAAAGGCAGGTCTTTATAAGAACGGGGTGAGTTCTTGTAAATCATACAGTGATGAGGACAGTTCATCGGTTTGAGGAAGTACTCTTCCCCTTCTTCCGGCGTATGAATAGGCTGGAACGAGTCCTTACCATATTTTGCATAGTGTCCGGAAGTGATGTAAAGCAATTTGTTGCCGATAGGTGGACACATTACTTCCTGATAGTCGTAACGGGCCTGAATGCGGCGCAAGAACTCCTGCAGGCGGATACGCAATGCAGCACCTTTCGGCAACCACATCGGAAGTCCCTTACCTACCGTATCAGAGAACATGAACAAGTCCATCTCCTTACCGATTTTACGGTGGTCGCGCTTCTTGGCTTCTTCCAGCAGAACAAGATACTCATCCAGCATCTTCTTCTTCGGAAAGGTGATACCATAGATACGGGTCATCATCTTACGGTCTTCCTGTCCCCGCCAGTAAGCACCGGCAACGGAAGTCAGCTTGATAGCCTTGATAGGCGCGGTAGTCATCAGGTGAGGACCACGGCACAAGTCAGTAAACGCACCCTGCGTATACGTAGTGATGTGACCGTCTTCCAATTCGGAAATCAGCTCGCATTTATAAGTTTCGCCGCGATCGCCGAACATCTTCAAGGCATCCGTCTTTGAAATGCTCTCTCTGACAACCGCTTCTTTCTTGGCTGCCAATTCCGCCATTTTCTTTTCGATAGCGGGCAGGTCGGCTTCCTTGATAGCAGTCTCTCCCGGATCCACATCATAATAGAAACCGTTCTCGATGGCCGGACCGATACCGAACTGTATGCCCGGATACAACTCCTGCAAAGCTTCCGCCAGCAAATGGGCGCTGGTGTGCCAGAAGGCATGCTTACCTTGTTCATCCTCCCATTTATAAAGAACCACTTCAGCGTCTTGCATGATGGGACGCCCCAAATCATAAATTTCTCCGTTCACGCCACAAGCCAGCACGTCTTGTGCCAATCGTGAACTGATGCTTTCTGCAATCTGCAGTCCCGTTACTCCTTCGTTATATTCACGAACGGAGCCGTCTGGAAATGTTATCTTTATCATAGTTTATATGTATATTTCATTTTTCAGAACGCAAAAATAGCTAATTCTTTTTGATATTCTATTTTTTAGCAAAAAAATGTTACTGTTGCGTATTCGTAAAACGCTTGATAATATTGTAAGCGGAAACGATACCCAATTCGCCTGCCTTGCTCAAATCAGAAATTCCCTGCCTGTTATTGCCCAGGAAGATATGCGTCAGGCCACGGTTGAAATAGGCTTCGGCAAAGTCGGGATTCAGTCCGATTGCCTTGTCGTAATCCGCCAATGCCGCACGGTAATCTTTCAGCAGCGACAATACATTGCCGCGGTTATAATAACCGTAAACAAAATCGGGCGCCAATTGGATGACATGATCCAAATCATTTTTCACAATATCGTAATCCATCGCCGTTACTTCCGCCTTCTTTACTTCTTGCGCACCGGAAACGGCACCCTCGTTCATGCCGGCTTCCGCTTTCTTGTACTCCAACTGCTTGTAGCGCACCAAAGCACGCATGAAGTATGCCGGGAAGAAAGTATCATCCAGCAGGATACTCTGTGTAAAATCGTCTATGGAACTTGCAAAGTCCTGCACCAAATAGAAATCCAAACCGCGCATAAACCGCTTTCCGGCATTTTTTTCGTCTGCTACAATATCCGATGTATGGGCGTCTATCAATGCGAAGTGGAAACGTACCTGCTCTTCTGTCAGAGGCGACTCCATATTGGTGATGCGCAACGGTTTGGGGAACAGTTTGGAGTGATTCAACTCGTCTATATACTTGTGATAATGCACGGTACGTTTTACGTCGCTCAGCTTCTCATAATAGGTCAGCGCATACATAGGTTCGAGCTTGATAGTCACGTTACGGTCTTGCACACGGCCGCGATAGTCGCTCTTATAACGCTGTTCCACTTCCGAATCATCCGCAATCACAATCTTGCGGTAGTTATCCATATTCTTGTCGGACTTCTTACGGGTCTTGCCGTTATCCTTTCCGGAGTTGCCGTCCGCATTATCCGCCACATCCTTGTCATTGCCGCCGGTTGTCACGCCGTTGCGCTTGTCAAGCTGCATCTTCATAAGCTTGAACTCATCCTGCTCGGCTCCCTTGCGGTCGCCAATCTTCTTGCGGGCCTCGGCACGATGGTAGTAACCCGCCGTGAAGTTGGGATACTCTTCTATCACTTTGGAGTAGTCGCTGATAGCGCCGCGGTAATCGCCCGTCTGTGCACGCAGCAAACCACGGTTGAAAGTTGCCATCATATTGTCCGGTTCCATCTTCAGCACAAAGTCGAAATCTTCTATCGCACGGTTATCGTCACCTACCTGTGCACGCAGCAGTCCCCGGTTATAGTGACCGAGGAAGTTATTGGGGTCAATATCCAGCGCCAGGTCATAGTCGCTCATCGCACCTCTCAGGTTATTCTGATGGAAACGCGCCAAAGCCCGGTTTATGTAGTTGCCCGAATTACGTGCGCTCAGGTGTATCGCCTGGTCCAAATCCTTTTCAGCTTCCTTGTAGTCGGACTGCTGAAGGCGGACAATAGCACGAGGCAGCCCAGCCGTCCGGGTCGTAACGGTCCATATCAATGGCCTTATCAAAATCCTTCAAGGCCTGTATCGTATCGTTCTGCTTGAGATTGACCTCACCGCGCATCAGGTACGCACGCGTATAGCGGGGAGCTATGGCGAGCAGCTTGCCCAAATCCTCTTTGGCAGCATTGAAATCCTCTTTCTGCATATGACAAAGAGAGAGGTTATGCCAAAGTACCACATTCTCCGGGTCGTACTTCAAAGCCGTCTTGTAGTCCTCTACCGCACCGTCGAACTTATCCTGACGGATACGTGCCAAACCTCTTATCTGATAAGCGCCTACAACAAAAGGATTGCGCTGAATAGCCAGATCGCAATCCGCTTCCGCTCCCTGAAAATCGTCCAGGTTGATTTTTGCCAGCGCACGGAAGAAATAAGGCTCGTATAAATAAGGCTTCGCGTTGATTACCTGATTGAAATATTGGATAGAAAGCACGTAGTCCTCGAAATACAATGCGTTGCGGGCAATGGTCATCACCCGTTCCGTATTGATTTGCGCATATAACAACGTGGGCAATAACAGAATTGCCAGCAATATCTTTTTTATCATCTTGTCTTATAAATGCTTGTAAACAAAACAAAAGTAGCGTTTATTCATTTACATATCAGGATATACCGAAGACTTTTTATATTTTTTGAGCCTTTTATACCTTATTATATGGTTTGCTTACTTTACGGTTTTCACCTTATAGGTACAGTGTGCCTTACCTTTCAGCATGGCATTCAGTTTTCCCTTTATCATCTGTCTGCGCAAGGGCGACAGATGGTCGATGAACATCTTACCGTCCAAATGGTCGAACTCATGCTGCATCACACGAGCCAGATAGCCTTCCACAATCTCGTCATGCTCCACCAGGTCCTCGTCCAGGTACTTCACGCGTATCTTATTGCCTCTCTTCACAGATTCGTGAATGCCCGGCAGGCTCAGGCAGCCTTCTTCCATAGATACTTCTTCGCCCGATACTTCGAGGATATGCGCATTGATATATGCCTTACGGAAACCTTTATATTCGGGATAATCTTCCGACAATACACATCCAGGTCTACAACCACCACACGGATAGGCAAACCGATTTGTGGCGCTGCAAGTCCCACGCCATCGGCATGGTCCATGGTTTCGAACATATTCTGAATCAGTTCTTTCAGGTTCGGATAATCAGGAGTAATGTCCTCCGCTACTTTTCTCAATACGGGTTGTCCGTATACATAAACAGGTAAAATCATTTCTTTAATTTATGAATTATGAATTATTTCCCAAACATTTATAAAGAGGAGAAGCGCCTGTTCTCCAGATAAGTCTGCAGGATAATAGTCGCGCTGATTTCGTCCACCAACGCCTTGTTCTGCCTGTCTTTCTTTTTCAGTCCGGCTTCCAGCATGGTGCGGTGCGCCAAGACCGAAGTAAACCGCTCGTCCACATACTCTACCGGCATATCGGGCAACCGCTTTTGCAAGGAACGCACAAACGGCTCTATCCGTTTCATATTCTCGGAAGCTTCGTTATTCATCTGCTTCGGCAGTCCGACAAGTATCCGCTCTACCGGTTCTTTCGCCACGTAGTCCGTGATAAAGGCGAGCAGTTCGTGGGTAGGCACAGTGGTAAGCCCGTTGGCAATCATCTGCAACGTGTCGCTGACGGCTATGCCCGTACGTTTTTTACCGTAATCAATAGCTATTATTCTACTCATAATGGGCTACAAAATTACGATTTATATTTGAACTCTTTTTCATACGTATCAAAAAAGATTTTGCCTATGGTGAAAATCCCGTCTGATATACATCAAACAGGTTTTTCGCCATAGGCAAAATTACACATGCCGATATAGGAACGAAATCAATATACCAACTTTACATTATCTACATAGAATGAATTGCCCGGAGAACCGATATATGCCCCGCCGTGACTGGATGTAAACTGCAACTGAATATGTGTGGGGATATCATCTTCCGTTCCCCATGCCACTTCCTTGATAGGCACGCTTTCGCCCTTACTGTTCACCGCATAGCGTTCCTGCACTTGCAGGCGCATCATGTGCGCCTTGTATTCGGGGCTGCCCGTTATATCGCCGTACATAATGGAATAAGTGGCATTGTTGCGCCAGTCGTCCGTTGTAGTGTAATAACGCACCACCACCGTACCCACGCGTTTGGCATAGATATTTCCGTCTTTGTCCTCCCAGCGTTTCTGCAAAAAGAGGTTCATTTCGGGGAAATCCTTTCCTTCCACATCGGTTATCTTGCTGAAACCGGTGGCATGAACACGTTTTTCACGGTCGGACATCTTCACCTTATAGTCAAACTGAATGGCAATAGGTTTCTTGGTGAACGGGATGCCCGAATTCAGTATCTTCTGCGGATTCTTCGTCCCCTTGATGGGTTCGTGTACATCGCCCAAAAATATGGAACCGGCAGCCAGCACCGTAATGTCCACAATGCCGAACACCTTTACGCTTTCCATACGGGTGTCCATACGGGCACAGAAGCCGTCGCCCCGCTTCTCCGGAAATACCGAAGTATTGGTTTTGGTGATGCCTGCCACACGCGCCATCACGTTGGAAGTAGCCCACGGGGAACCGCCCATATTCTTATACGGCTTGTTTTCACGGATAGTTGCCGTAGGACCGATGGCATACACATTCTTCGTGGCACCGCCGATAATACCGGATTCCTTGATTTGGCGGTCAATCCATTGATCCATATTTCCGAAAGGAATCATCTCAACCTTATGCTGTGCCGATACTGCTACGCAGCAAAGCATTGCGGACAGCAAACTCAACATTCGAAGTCTTTTACGAATCATTTCTCTATTCTCCTACAATCAGTTAAAGTTCATAATTCCACTGCTTCAGCGCAAAGCCCCAGTTGTCCTGAACCAGTTGCACCGTGCGGTCGTCATATTTATATTTATTCTTCTTATAACCTTTCTTACCGCCTACATACTGCTCGATGGCAGTGCGGGCATCCGCAAAACCGGGTATGGACAGCGCATCGTAGATGTGCTCCGTCATTCCCATAGCATCGGCTTCGAAGTCCTCGAACTTCACTTCAATCAGATTACCCGCCGGAATGCTTGCCTTGTCCGCCTCGTACTTATGATAAAGTTTGGCATAGACAGACAGGATGTTCTGCTCCAGTTCCGCAGGAGTAATATCCTGAAGCTTCAACGGCTGAATAGTATTCGTGAAGAAACTGCGCGTGCTCTCGAACACCGTATAAGGATTACGCATCAGATAGATGAACTTGGCATTAGGGAACATCTTTACCAGTTCCTTCACACGTCCGGTATGCGGCGGGTTCTTGCTGAGAAACTGCGTACCGTGCGTATTCCACAAGGAAATCTTGATGAGTCTGGTAAATGTTTCCTCAAACACCTTCAACTCCGCCTCACTTATATCGTCGAACAACAGATACTTGTCGGCATACTCCTGCTGATGCTTGGGCAAGAACCAGAAGTTGTAATAGGTATAAGGCATCATGTTCGCCAAAGCAAACTCTTCCTCCTGCGGCAGGTCCACGGCCAGCTCCATATTGTCCGTGGGACGCTTGTCCGGCATCAGCCAGCTCATGTTTTTCTTGAAGAAAGGCTGTCCCCACATCATCAGATGCGGAAATACGGTCTGATACGTTGTGTTATAGCCGAAATGCTTGTCGCAAGAGAACACATTATGCACGAAAGTTGTTCCGCTACGCCAGTGACCGAGGATAAATACAGGGTCGTGCTCCAGCGGTTTGTCCGCCAACAGCTTCTCATAGCGTTTATCCTGCAAGGGAGCCAATATGGAAAGCATGCGGCAAACGGCTTTCGTCAACCGGAATTTACCTTTGTACGCGGCATCTATTTCACGTCCCTTTGTAATGGCGTTGAACGTTTTCCAGTCTGCACCGACCAGTGTGTTAATCGGCAGTTTGTTGAATTCTAATAAACCCATTCTTGTTTAATTGAGAATTGTAAGTTGAGGATTGCAGAACAGCCTTTCGGGCCAGTCCGCAATTCTCATCCGACTCTTATTTGTTAATGTTTAATTTTCATTTCTTAATAATCACTGCCACTCCCTGACGTTCCAGTTCTTTGACGGCTTTCTCTACAGCTTCGTAATGCTCGGGAGCGATGCCCAGCTTCGGCAAGTCAAGAACAGGGAGTTCTTCAGATACATGCATATCCTTATCTTCCACGCGGTCGATAATCATACCAACGGCGCTGGTATTGTTGGTTATCGGGTCTATCAGGATGAAAGAACCGGTGGCTTTGTTGGTCTGATAAGGGTCAAAGAAGAGTTCCTTGGCAGTAGTCAACACTACGCGGGCAATCTGGTTCAACTGCATCGGCAGGGTCTCTTTCGTCAACCGGCCGTTGTCAAGGGAGAGTTTCTCCATTGTATTGACATCTACCTTATACTTGATATTGTCAATACGCGTACGGCTCAAATTGGTAGTTTGCTTGATGAAGAACGATTTGTTTACATCCATCGGTTCCTCGTCCATCCACACTACCATGGCTTCGAAGTTACGCTCCATCATCGGAAGATTGTCGGGATGTACCAGCATCTCTCCGCGTGATACATCAATCTCGTCTTCGAGCGTCAAGGTAACGGACTGCGGCGGGAAAGCATAATCCAATTCCCCGTCATAGGTCACGATGCTCTTGACGTGGGACTTCTTTCCGGACGGCAATGCCATCACCTCATCTCCCTTGCGGATAATACCCGAAGCCACCTTGCCGCAGAAACCACGGAAGTCGAGGTTGGGACGCAACACATACTGTACCGGGAAACGGAAATCTTTCAGGTTGTGGTCGTTATCAATAGGTACAGTTTCGAGGAAGTCGAGCAAAGAAGTACCGTTGTACCACGGAGTGCGCTCCGACTTCTCCACCACATTGTCGCCGTCAAGCGCAGAAAGCGGGATGCAAGTCACATCGGGGATGCCCAACGGAGCAATAAACTTCTTGTACTCGCCTACAATTTCATTGAAACGCTCTTCAGAGAAGTCCACCAAGTCCATCTTATTAACGGCAAGCACCACATGCTTGATACCCAGCAAAGATACAAGGAAAGTATGACGGCGCGTCTGCGTGATGACACCCGTGCGGGCATCTACCAGAATAATTGCCAGATTAGCGGTAGAGCCGCCGGTAATCATGTTACGCGTATACTGTTCGTGTCCCGGAGTGTCGGCAATGATGAATTTACGGTTATTCGTGGAGAAGTAGCGATAGGCCACGTCAATAGTAATACCCTGCTCACGCTCCGCCTTCAAACCGTCCAACAGCAAGGCATAGTCGATGTGGTCGCCGGCATTACCCATACGTTTGCTGTCGCGCTCCAACGCATCCAACTGGTCTTCATACAATTTCTTACTATCGAACAACAGACGTCCGATAAGCGTGGACTTTCCATCATCCACCGAACCGGCGGTAAGGAAACGAAGCAAATCTTTCTGTTCGTCTTTATCAAGGAAAGCCTTTATATCAAGTCTTGAATCATCCATTTCTTAATTCTCAATTTTTAATTCTTAATTTCATTAGAAGTATCCCTCACGTTTCTTCTGCTCCATACTTGCTTCCTGGTCAAAATCGATAACGCGGGTGGTACGTTCACTCTTGGTGGTAGTCATCATTTCCTCCACAATCTTCTCGATTGTATCGGCACTGCTTTCTACAGCCCCGGTCAGCGGCCAGCAACCCAACGTACGGAAACGCACCATACGCATTTCAATCTTCTCGCGGTACTGTTCCGGCAAACGGTCGTCATCAGCCATAATCAGATTACCGTCAATCTCTACGCAAGGACGTTCCTTGGCAAAATACAAAGGTACGATAGGAATATTCTCCAGACGGATATATTGCCAGATGTCCAGTTCCGTCCAATTGCTCAACGGGAACACACGGATACTTTCTCCCTTATGGACACGCGCATTGTATATGTCCCACAATTCCGGACGCTGGTTCTTCGGATCCCACTGGTGGAACTTATCACGGAAAGAGAAGATACGTTCCTTTGCGCGCGACTTCTCTTCATCGCGACGGGCGCCACCGAAAGCCGCATCGAATTTGTATTTATCCAATGCATGCAGCAGCGCCTGTGTCTTCATCAGGTCCGTATGCACTTTACTGCCATGCGTAAAAGGTCCTACACCTGCTTCAAAAGCTTCCATATTGCTCTCTACAATCAGGTTCCAGCCGTACTTCCGGGCATACTCGTCACGGAATTGAATCATCTCCTTGAACTTCCACTTAGAGTCGATATGCATCAACGGGAAAGGAACCTTACCCGGAGCAAAAGCCTTTTCGGCCAGACGTACCATAACCGATGAGTCCTTGCCGATACTATACAGCATCACCGGATTTTCAAACTCCGCAGCCACTTCGCGGATAATATGAATAGACTCTGCTTCGAGTTCTTTCAAATGGCTCAATTTATATTCTTCTTTCATTATATCTTATTTCTTCTGAATTCTTGGTAAAATTAATTCCAATAATTTATTGACGGATTCTTCCAGGCTCAACGCAGATGTATCCAGTGTCAATGCCGGATGTGCAGGAGCCTCGAATGGCGCGGAAATACCCGTGAAGTCTTTAATTTCTCCGCGGCGTGCCTTTGCATACAAGCCTTTTACATCCCTGCGTTCGCATTCCTCAATGGGCGTACTGACGTACACTTCCAGAAAATCATCCTTCCCGATAATATTCGCCGCCATTTCGCGGATGTCGTTGCTGGGACTGATAAAGGCTGCAATCGTTATAATGCCCGTATCTACAAACAATTTGGAAACCTCGGCTATACGGCGGATGTTCTCTATGCGGTCGGCTTCCGTAAAGCCCAAATTGTTATTGATGCCGCTGCGGATATTGTCTCCGTCCAAAATACGGCAAAGCAATCCGCGTTTATGCAACTCACGTTCCAAAGCGATAGCTATCGTACTCTTACCCGACCCGCTCAGCCCGGTAAACCAAATCATCACGCTATGTTGTTTCAGAAGCTCTTCTTTGTCTTGCCTCGACAACATTCTGTCAAAAATAGGATATATATTATTTTCTGTCATAATTCAATCAAAATGGCCATATTAAGGGAATAAGGAATATGGATATAAGAAAAGTGATAATATTCAACGGAAGTCCGATGCGGACGAAATCCGTAAATTTATAATTGCCGATACCTTGTACTATCAGGTTGGTCTGATAACCGATAGGCGTCGAGAAACTTGCCGATGCAGCCATACAGATAACCACAAAGAAAGGCGTCGGACTTACGCCCAGTTGCGATGAAATGGAAAGCGCCAAGGGAAAAGCAAGTGCAGCGGCGGCATTATTCGTTATCAGTTCGGTAAACAGGTTTGTAATGACAAACATAACAGCCAGCAACACCGCAGGCCCGTAATGATCCGTCAGTCCAATGATGTATTCGGCCACGGCATCCGCCACTCCGGAGTTTACCATTGCCTTGCTGATGGCAAAAGCACAGGCAATCGTTATCAGGATATCCCACGATATATATTTGGTATATTTACGGGCCGGAAAGATTTTTGTCCATGCCATTAGAATGGTTGTAACGGACACGAAAAAGAACATATCCAATTTGATATCCGGAAAAGCCTCTTTCACTGCAGGCAGTTCGCCAACTGTAGCTCCGGTTATCATCAGAATCAGCAGGGCAAGAGCAAACCAACGTTTGCCTTTACTTGCAACAGGCTCCGTATCCTTACCGTTGGCAAGCATCACGAAGACAGAAGATTCACCCCACGTCTGCACAAAAGAATCATCAGCCATTACCACCAAAGTATCACCTTCCCGGAAATACTCATTCTCCAAATCCTGCACATAACTCTGGCCGTTACGCTTTATCTCTTTCACTTCAGCGCCATAATGACGTTTAAAGTTAAAATCCTTCAGTTTCTTGTTGATACCCGGAAAACGAGGACCCAAGACAGCCTCTACCCTATGCAGATCACTATGTTCTTCCGGTTCATCATCCGGTTTCACCGCATCTTTACGGACATCGGGCAATAGTCTGGAAGAAAACAGAAACAGATAGATAATACCGGTTATTGCAATAAAAATACCGACTTTCCCAAGTTCAAACATAGTAAATCCCTCATAACCGGCATCCAGTATCATACCGTGTACCACCAGATTGGTGGAAGTGCCGATTAAAGTACAGATACCTCCCAGAATCGTCACATAGGACAAAGGAATCAGAAATTTAGTAGCCGGAAGCTTTACCGACTCAGCCCAACGTTTTATAATCGGAGCAAAAATTACAACGACAGGAGTATTATTCAAGAAAGCCGAAATAAAGGAAATCGTAGGCAGCATTCGGAGTTGTGCTTTGAAAACGGTAGTTTTACTTGTGGCAGGAGCTTTTTGATAAGCTGTCCCAACGCACCGGACTGGCGAATCCCCTCACTGACCAGAAACAGCATGGCAACCGTAATCATACCCTTATTGCTAAATCCTTCCAGCATTTCTTTAGGTGTCAGGATTCCGGCACAGAGAAACAGTACCACAACCGAAAAGAGCACCATCCCCGGACGCATTTTATCCAAAACCAGGGCTATCACCATGCCCAGCAACGCTAAAAGCACAAATATGATTTCAAACGTCATATATACGAGTCGTTATTTAATTACGCCTGGGCTCTACTATAAACCAAGGATTCAACAAATCTTCCTTATTGTACTGTAGCGGTTCTTCTTTTCCGGCCTGATACACTTCCATACCGGCAGCACGTGCAATGGCATGCCCTGCTGCCGTATCCCATTCCATGGTGGGAGCAAAACGGGGATATACATCCGCCTTACCTTCCGCCACCAGACATATTTTAATGGAACTTCCACTGGAAATCAATTCTACATCCGAGTGGCAACGCTTCATTTTTTCAATGTAATCTTCAGTTTCGGGAGATAGATGTGAGCGGGATGCCACAATTACAAATTTATCGTGATTATCCTTAATCGGCAAATGAACGGCTTTCGCCATCAACTCTTCCAACGACGCTCCGCTGCGAGCTGTAAAATCCGAAAGTTTATAAGCACCTAATGTTTCTTCGGCAAAATAAAGCTCCTGCTTTACCGGAAGGTATATAACCCCCATTACCGGAACGGAATTACGTACCAAAGCGATATTAACGGTAAACTCACCATTCCGTTTGATAAACTCTTTTGTACCATCCAGAGGGTCTACAATCCATAAAGTAGTCCATGCACATCGCTCTGTATAGGGCAAATGCTTTCCCTCCTCGCTCAATAATGGATAAGGCGTCTTTTGCAGATAGCCGGCAATAGCCGCATGCGCTTTCTTATCAGCAATCGTCAAAGGAGAATTATCCGCTTTCTTTTCTATTTGAAAATCTGAGGTCGGATCGTTGTAAATAGAGAGGATATCTTTGCCGGCACAAAGTGCTGCATCAATCGCATCAAGTATATATTGTCGTTCCATATTGTATTCTCAAAATATATAAGGTGCAAAATTAAAAACTTTTTTACCGCCAAAAGTTTTTAATTTTGTTTTATAACTTCTTTTAAACGAAAAAGAGATATTTATAAGTACTTTTCACAATCACTCAAAACAGAGTTTTCATAATCATTTTCAACAGATTATGAAAAAGGCAGTAACTTCCCAGTTACCGCCCTATCTTGAAAGGAGGGAAATACCCCTTTCTTATGAATTACCAAAAAGAATTCAAATTAATTAATGCGATACAGCAGCCAAGCACCCTGGAAATCCTGACGGTTAGGGTATTTAGCCTTGAAAGCATCGCGAGCGCTGGCAGCAGAGTTTCTGTCTGCATATGTACTTACGATTACACGATACATAGCGGCGTCTGCATTAAATGCAATGACAGCATTATAACCTTCCTTATCCAAGAAGTTTTTCAGGTTTTCCGCATTGGCTTTCACACCGAAGCTACCGCATACAACACTATAATCTTTCAGTCCGTCAGCACCTGATACCACCGTCACTTTCTCTTCACGGATCGTACCTACCGGTGTACTTTCTACAACCTTAGCTTCTACCGGAGCACTAACCACAGGAGCAACTTCCTCTACCGGTGCAGTAGTCTGCGGTTCTGCCAGTTCCTGCTGTTTAGCCTTTTCGTATGCTTTCTTGTAAGCGCTTTCACTCGATTTACAAGAAGAGAATGCCAGTACAATACATACTCCCATTCCTAACACTGCCAATTTTTTCATCTTTTCTTTTTATTTTTTGTTAGTAACTATATCTATTCTCAAATAACACTCAATATTTACGGAAAACATATTTCGTTCCTTCATAGTCCAACCGCATCTTCTTGTTTGTCAATTCTTCAACCTTGAACGTTCTCTCGCCGCCATCTCCCCAACCAAAGAACTTCTTATAGCTATCCGAATTTACAAGTTCTTCATGAACAGACTCATTTCCTGAACTATTATCCGGCCACAAAGTTATAGAAATTTCATCATCTTTCAACTTATAATAACCATAAAAAGATTCATAGCTTCCACTTTCATTCATACAATGTGCCAGAAAACTGCCTTTTTGAAAACCATAGAAGATACTGTCTACTTTCTGCACTTTACCATCGGGATACTGATATTCGCGCAACTGCCATTTTCCTACCCAATCGGAACCGCCGTCATTCATACAAGACGCCAGTCCCAGCGCTACACACATCAAAAGCAATAGTATTGTCCCGTTCAGCAATCTTTTCATATATCTCTTTTTTGTTTAGGAAGCAAAAGTACTCCGAACCGCTTATCTTAGCCTCTCCTATGCCGTTAAATATAATTAAAATACATGTTTTATCTCTTTTTGAGGCATATATTTTCAAAAAACACGAATTAATGAACAATCATTCAAAATAAATTGTTAGCTTTGTCATATTAGACCTAATAAAAAGAAAGGAGTATTATTATGAAAGGATTAAATGTTTTAGCAGCTTTTTTGGGTGGTGCAGCGGTAGGTGCTGCCATCGGTATTTTGTTTGCCCCGGAAAAAGGAGAAGATACGCGTCACAAGATTGCGGAAATCCTTCGCAAGAAAGGTATCCGGTTGAACCGTAATGAAATGGAAAACCTCGTTGATGAAATTGCAGCAGAACTGAAAGGCGAGGCAAACGAATAAATCAAACCACATTTCAAAACAAAGCCACTATGTTTGCAGATGACAACAGTATTGAGAATATCCAGCAGCTATTTTTCGATTTCAAGAAATATCTGGAGCTACAAAAGAAATATACCCAACTGGAAGTAGCGGAGAAATTAACCATATTGCTCTCAACACTTATACTTGTATTGTTGGTCGTCATCCTCGGCATGGTGGCTTTGTTTTATCTCTCCTTTACCCTGGCCTACATACTAGACCCCATAGTAGGCGGATTAATGGTAAGTTTTGCCATGATAAGTTGCTTCCATATTTTATTGATTGCGTTAATTGTTGCGTTCCGCAAGAAAATCATTATTAATCCAATGACCAAATTCATTGCCGGATTATTCATAGATAACAATAAAAACTAAAATATCATGAATATGAATGATACCGTCCAGACAGAGATTCTTACACTGGAAGACCTTCAGCAACAAAAGGCTAAAGCATTAGAAGAATTACGTGCCCAAAAGCAGGTCATGAATGATACCGCCCGGAACTTATTTGCCCCGATAGCCCCTGCTGCAAATAAAGGAACAGCTATCATGCGTGCATTTAATACCGGTATGGCTGTATTCGACGGAGCCATGCTTGGAATAAAACTGATGAAAAAAGTCAGAAAAATATTCAGACGCTGAAAATCAACCAGGCTATAAAGGAATCATTCATGCAGTATCTATCTAATCAATTTCGTATATATAATTGCCCGCAAAGAATTAGGTATTAGCCTAATAGAGAAACGGACAAATAGGTTTTGCATGAATTGAGAAAAAGAAATAAAATGCATTTGTCTCATCATTTGCAGAAAATGCAATTCGTTTATCATATATTTCCATCCCCCTCTTCTTTTAAACATTTCCGGAGAAAAACGGAAATACAGCAAGCTTTCCTGAATATTATAAAACTTAGCTCCATTCATCAACATACGTATCCATAAATAGTAATCCTCAAATAAAGGGAAATGTCGGTATCCACCGGCAGCCAATACTGCGCTCTTTCGAAACATTACAACCGGATGATTTATAGGATTACGGCGTTTTGCAAATTGTCTAATATCATCAGGTAGTTCCGGCAACTTTCTTACAGACTTTATATTGGATACATTATCTTCAAACTCATTAATCAATATCCGGACAGAACTTTTTTCAAAAACGAGGTTTTATCCACTTTGTCCCCTTCATTCCATAGGTTAAGAAAAGAACTTTCCGGATACCTTGTCACATACTCATTATCTAATTCGTCTCTCTCTGCAATTCAGCCGCTCCACTTGCCTCCGGAAAAAGTCGCGTACATAGCCACATCTCAACGGAGAAGCCAAATACATTAGAATTTTCTTCTTCAAATCGGCGCTTTTATAGGTTCTTAACGACAACTGATAGCATAACAGAACCTTTGCACAAACATATTGCCAATATGCAAAAAATCTATTCGATGACACATTGTCCAGCTTAAACACATCCACAAAAATTCCTTGCTCTCCGGTTGCGGGAATATAGCCTTCGGGTTCTTTCAGAATAGTATCCCGCAATTTAATCTTCGAATAATCAAGCGGCCAATCCACTAACCCCTCTTGTACATAATATTTATTACTATTCAATTGTTCCTTACAGACTTTGAGAAAACGATTATAATTAGAGTGGGTCATAATAATATCCAAATCATCATCCCAAGGAATAAATCCTTTATGTCTTATCGCACCAATAGCAGAGCCTCCCAATAGATAATATTCTATTCCATTATTCTTACATACAATATCGATATCTTTAATTATATCAAGGATTACCAATTGCAAATGACGTAATTCGGTCATAATATATCAAAGTTTTATTTTCGCTTTAATTGTTCCTGTTTATATTCATAAGAATGTTCGCCTTCAGCCCTAAAGTCCCGGTGGTACCGTTCCAGAACTTTTTTAAAGACCTCTTCATATTCAGGAATAAACAAATCATTCCGGTTATTCATATGGTATATAATTTCATCAGCCAATGGATACAACAAAGAAAGATTATTAGCCCCATTGTAAAAATTAGTACCATTTATACGACCGGGAGAAACATTTAAAATACGATTGTCTGTACCACTTTTCTTTAATTCCACATTCACGCTTTCTATGAAAATTTTTAAAGCAGCTTTACTTGCCCCGTAAACGCTGAAAAAAGGAGAAGACATAAAGCCCGCAATGCTCACCATTACTGCCGTATAGAATGGCTTCCTGCTGTGTATGCTACCATAGAAATGCTTGATAATACGCAAAACAGATGTTGTATTCACACTTATCATATCTACTATAGTGTCTTCCTGCATATCCTCAAAAAGAGATAGCTTCCCGAATCCTGCTGTAATAATCAAAGTATCAATATCGTTAAATTCATCAAACAATGAATAGTCATCGAACAGCAAATCGAATTTCCGAAATGACACCAAATGCTTTATATCTGATGGGAACCTGACTATAATCCGGTTCCACTTTGTCCACTATCAAAACCGATTTCTCTTTTACTAAACGCATTGCAAGAGCCAGCCCAATCCCGTTACTTCCTCCTACAATAAGAGCCTTTTGTTTCTTTATCATTCCAAATAAGTATTATGCACTCCCTTTCTATACAATTCTATCAATTCTGCAATCATCACAGACTCTTTGGGTTGTAGCCGGTAACTGCTTAAACGGTGCGTATATATCATTGAAAGAAATTCCTGCAATTCATAACGTAAGCCGTCTCCCTGATAAGTATAAAAGTATTTCTTATTTTGATTCTGATCTTCGTACCTCACTTCGAAATAATTTGTGAGCCACCAGGGAGAAGGGACAAGAACATAACCACGCGTACCGGAAATTACAAGATTTCCTTCCGTTTTCACTCCCAGCCCTAAAGTGATAGAAGCTGTTGCTTTTCTATATACCAAATTTCCTTTTGTAAATATATCCACCCCATTCTGTAACTTCGAATAAAAATATGTATCCTTTACATCCGTCCCCAGCAACTTTACGACGGCCATTAACGGAAAGGAGGCCAACTCTGTCATACATCCGCCTGCTTGCCCGGCATCAAGTTCGCGCACATCCCCGCTGACCAATTTAGACAATGACGCCTTTACATCTACCACCTCACCAATAACACCGCTTTTAACCAAAACAAGTAAATGATTCCATGCCGGACAATGAGCTGTCTTGGAAGCCTCGAGCAATACCAAGCCTTTATCCCGTGCCAATGTATAAAGTTCATCGGCCTCTCTCCCACTCAACACCATCGGTATTTCGCACAATACATGTTTACCCGCCGTTAAAGCCCGGTATATATAATTATAGTGAGTAAGGTGAGGGGACGCAATATAAACAGCTTCTATATCCTGAAAGAATGACGCAAGATTATCAGTTGCCTTATCCAAGCCAAAACGGGAAGCGAACGCTTCTGCATCGACATAATCCGGATTGTACACTGACACAATTTCTGAACCGCTGACACTTGCCGCTTCCGGTATAAAACGTTGTGCAATACGCCCCGTTCCTATTATACCTATCTTTATTTTCTCCAAAACTTCTTCACGCAGTTGCGTGCTACTTATTCCTTCGGTACGCGGTAAATACACAACCTGACAAAACTCTTTCAGATAATCAAAATGTCCTTGCCAATCAGAACCTATGGCAAATATATCCACGCCAAATCGCTGAATATCGTCTATTTTCTGTCCGACATAGTCTTCTATTACAATTTCATCGGCATATCCGGTTTGCCGTACGGCTTCAATACGTTCCAAAACATTGTTACGCACATTAAGCTTTCCGCGCTCCCGGTCAAAGCTATCGCTTGTCACACCGACTATCAGGTAATCGCCTAATTCTTTGGCACGCCTTAACAGATTGATATGCCCCTGATGCAATAAATCATAAGTTCCGTATGTAATGACTTTCTTCATAAGCGTTAAAGACTCAGCAATTATAGATTCTACAATATTCTTCCCTAATCTTTTCCTTATCAAAAGGAGCTAACAATTGGTTATAATTTACCGTATCTTTAGACATCATTAATTCAGAAACCGCATCTTTAAAGCCCTCATAATCGTGATAATTAAAAACCCGGTATCCTTTATCTCCTTTCAAATAATCGCCAATCCTTACGCGTTCGGAAATAACAACTGGAGTATGGTGTTGAAGCGCCTCTAAAGCCACCAAAGAAAAAGCCTCATAACGTGAAGGCACTACGACAACACTCGCTTGTCTGTATAGACACGCCAACTCAGCATCTCCCAAATTCTGATGAAGAATAAAATCATCGCGTTTCACTGTTCCTTTACACACGCAATGAACCTGACAATTATCAGGCAGGGTATAAAGATGTTCTATCCCTTTATTGGTATCATTACGCCCTATAAACAATACCATATTATCTTGTTTCTCTACCTCATCCAAAACATTCGTATCTGTTGTACTCCAATGAGGAATCTTTTTTACATTAGGATGGTACTTGCCAAAAAAGCGGGTATCTTCATTGTTTATAGTAACAATTGTATCCACTTTGAACAAGACCGGTTTCAGGAACAAATGAAACCACAGTTTCCCTTTCATGGGATGCCGGAGATACCGGAAAGGATGAAAATGAGGACTATATACGATTTTCTTATTCAAACCATAGGCCGCATTTATTGCCTGCACCGCACCCGGAGACATAAAACCGTGAATATGTACTACATCACATCTGCTATTCTCTATGTAACGGACCAATGCTTTGGTATCGTATTTATACTTACGAATCCACTTTACATACGTGGCAGGCAGGTCTTCCACGGGCATAACATCCACATCACATGCAGACATCAGAGCATACAAGTCATCACAATGTCTTTTAATTCCACCGTTAAAAGACAAAGTCTTATCCCGAATAATAAGAACTTTCATAAATCTTCAAATACTATTGTGCGTATTGGCAGCAATCCATTGTCTTCCAGCATCAAAGCAGAGCTTACCTGCAATATAGAGTAAAGGAAAAAGAATGCTATGACAATCATCTGACTGCGATGATTCTTAAAGATAAAAGGAAAATAACTAAGCCAAATACACTCTATAATTCTATAATAAGCAGATAATCTGATAGAGAAATAACCTATTTGCGAAAACAAAAGGTAAGTAACGATTGAAAGAAATGCCCCCCACAGAATGATCTGTTTCAACCTTTCCGTAACTTCAATCTTATCAATACTATATATTATCAATCCAAAAAAGAACAAACGCCGCAATGTTCCGGAGGAGAACAGCACATTAGAGGAAGCATCCCCGTTTTCACCATAAGCCAGTATCCGGTCTCCCATAGCGCTATCCCCCAAATACATTGAAGCCATATCCATAAAAATATTGAATATTTGATTCATTGATAACAGTACGCATAAGAGACAAATGCCTACAATATGAATTTTCTTTAACTTTATGTTGAGAAGAGGATAAAAAGGAATAAAGCAAAAAGCTGTATAATGAATAAAAGAGGCCAATAAACATACCGTTATATATTTTATCTTTTTCCGCATATACGCATAATATACAGCCAGCAAAGTCAATGACATGGCAAGCCCCTGACGTATAGCATTCATCTCATAAGCTATATAATAAAAGCTGCAAAACAACATCATCGAAAGGTAAAACCCTTTCCTAAAGGCCAGCTTACGAAAGACAAACAGTTTCAGTCCGAACGAAAGAATAAAAATAATCGCCACAAAAACCTCATAGTTTCCGCCAATATATTTTACTGCTTTAATAAGCAAGGCGAATAAAGGTTCTATGGGGTCATCATACTCAAAAATTTCTTTATAGCCGGGATAGTCAGAGCCTACTTCATACCTAAAGGATGATATAAAGAAGATTACAGAGAAAAAAACGTATGCAAATAAACAAGAGTATTTCTCCTTGTTCCTAACATTGAAATTATCCAATAAAAAAGTCGCATACGCCAAGACGACCAAAGTATAATAATACATTAAACCTTGAACTTTACAAATCCTATAATTTTACCTCCGAAGGAGTACCAGTGTTTGATAAAGTTTCTTATCAAAAGCATTCCACAGAAAGCCCTCAACAGATAATACAGATACACAAATAAGGCTTTATAATTACGCCTCATTATCCAATCCTTTTTTTGTAATGCAGCAAATCCAAGGCTATATTTATAGACTTTAGAAATATCTGCATTGTTAGCCGGATGATAAACGGCTGTTCGGTCAACAAAAAAACCACATGTTCTATAGTTCTCAATAAAAGAGTACAGGTAATCCGTTTCTTCTCCTGACGAAAAGTAAGTTCCCACTCCCAAACGCTCATCAAACATCACCGTATTTTTTCGGACAAAAATATTATACGAAATACATGCCTTTAAAACATCCTTTTTATATAGATATGCCTTTTTTGTGAAATATGACAAACTCTTTTTGGTTACAGTATCCCGGGTAGTAACTGCACAGAATCCTACTTCTTCCCTACTGCTAAAGGCTTCATTTACTTCCTGCAAAACATTTACCTCATAGTAGCAATCGTCATCGGGAAAACCTATGATTTCTCCTTTACACATGCGCAAGGCAATATTCCGGTTGTATGATAATCCTTTTACATCGCTACGTATATAATGAATAATGAAGTTTTTTTCAAAATTGCGAACTATATCTTCAAGTTCATGATGCTCGTTTTGATCTACAATATATAACTCAAAATCCTTAAATGTCTGTTTAGAGAGGGATACGCACAGACACCTAACCTCCTCTACCCTTCCTAAGGTCGCTGTAATCAAAGAAAATCTCATCTGATTCTATTTTTTACCAATGATACATCGTCGGGCGTTACCTAATATGTGTGTAAGTTTCGTGCCGATTATACGAGCTATAATGATTTTCATCTTTTCATCCCATGATTTCCATGAAGCGTGCAAAATGATGTATCGAACAGTATTGCAAGTGACATTCATCTTATTTGTCCGATAATCAATCGGACAAAAATTTCTTTCGGATAAATCCATATCTCATTCAATGGAATCATCTTTTTCCTCAAGTTTTGTTAACAGTCTGCATTCTACCACTGTTTTCTATTCAGATCATTACCTGCATATTGAAAATGCAGACCTGCATATAAATTCAACATATCTTCATAGAAACCAAGTCTCGGAATACATCCCAAACCAAGTCCTGGAGCCTGCTAAAATAGAACCACCCTTTCAGCTCATTTTGCGCATCCCATAAATGCCCCATCTATAATATCATTCATTGGTTTTATTACTTCTACATCCGTGTCAAAATACAATCCACCATAATAATATAAAATATAAAAACGTGCATAATCGCTCACAAAAGCATATTTTTTGTAGCTTCATAAGCCTCACGTGTATAAGGAATCATGTTCACGTTAAAACGGTTATCCTCGTTCCACTCTCTTATTTCATAGTCAAATACCTCTTCCACGATTCAATACACTTCACGGCAAGGTCAATGGTAATGGGTCATTACTTAAACCAACAGTAATGTATTATTTTAGGAATTATATTATAAATATAAGGCTAAAGATTTATGTATAATTCTTTTCATGTCAAAAAATAGAGAGCCATTGTTTCACTACTTGCTCTGCAGAAAAACGTTGTACTTTCTTTATGGCACTCTCGGCAAGCCTATTACGTGTTTCCGAATCAAGCATCATATTTCTTACAGCTTCCACATACAAATCCATTCTGTCATTCTTTACGGTTATGCCATTTACATTATTTTCTATAACCTCATGCAAGCTCGGATAACTGTCGAATGCAACGGGAACTACCCCGAACTGTTGTGCTTCCGTAATGGTCAGCCCCCAACTTTCCAATGCTGAGGTCATGAGAAAAACAGATGCTTTTTGATAATATGGAAGAGGATTTTTATTTCCTTCGAAATATATATTCTTTATATCATTTTCAGCCACATAACTTTTATAGTTATTCTCGTCACTTCCGCTCCCTACAATAACCAACTTCCAATCCGCCAACCTGTCATCACTCATAAGTTCTTTCCAACTCCTTAGGGCAAGAGAAATTCTCTTAGGGTTCTCTACAAGCCTCGAAACAATAAGTACTACTTTTTCTTTTTCATAGATTTTCTCAAAAGGAAAGAATATATCGAACGAGAGAGTATTGGGTATCACACTGAACTTATCCGTATCCTTTATATGTCCGAAAGCTGTAAAAGGTTGTATCAATTCAGACGACAATAGAACCACTTTGTCCGAATAGTCATAGGTATCTTTATATTTCAAAGGAAGCGCATATAAATGCTTTACTTTCAATATCGGATAAGCCGTCAACCTTAACATATTCGCCATAAGCCCCCGGCTTTTCCAACATTTAAGTACACTATTACTCCACGAAACATCTTCCCGCTCTACGCCAGGATAAAGGTGATGCGCAAATATTATCTTTATCTTCTTTCCGATTGCCTGCCTTATGCCTTTTGCTAATCCTAACTGCCCCTGAAGCAATACTACATCTATATCTTTCTTTACTATATAATCAATCAAAAGCGCCACATTCTTCCTGCTTCCAAGACATAGTCTTCCATCAAAAACAGTCTTCTTATAAAGGCTGTCTATTCCTTCATAATAAGCTAAATAACATCTACACAGACATCTCTTCCTAAACTCCCTGCACAACGTATCGGTAATTCTCTCAGTCCCTCCCAAAAAGGGACTGACATCAAATGTATTTACAAAAAGAATATTCATCAATCAAAAAGCCAAGTCCAAACTTCTTATCCAACCTTAACAATCCACCCCTCCAAAAATCAGGCTTTATATGTAATCCATCTATCACACACCAGTTGTCCGAAAAGTTAATAGTATGCAAGCCATCAGGATAGTTGCTTCTCGGCTGAGGATATAAAACTGCCACTTCTGTTTCTTCATACCTGTCCAAAGATACAGAATCAACACACCAGATAACCGTACCTGCTCCATAATGTTCCAGACAATCCTGCGAAGGTCTATACAACTGACCGTTTACTCTAAAAAAATCACCTGCCATACGACTACCTCTAAGGCCCTTCTTCACACAGACTCCCTCCTTGGGATAGTAATTCCCCCAAATATTATCATCAGAACACCATAAATATAATTCTTCCTGATCACAGCCTTTTTTTCCACCGAACAACCAATATTTCCCGTTTTCATAAACGATGTTGGGATCGGATACTGGCATATCCAACAACGTTTTCACGTAGATGCACTCTTCCCTTACCTCATCATAGCAATACAGTTTCAGTTTATCCGATGCTATATTTTCAGGAAGTATGTAGACTTTATCGTTCCAACGAAGAATATACGGATATGACAGATGGCTTTTTATGGACAGTATTTTCTTTCTCCTTACTAATTGAAACGTTTTAGTACAAACAGTCAGTTTTACCAAAGTTGCCGCTCCCCCAAGAAATAGTGCTTCCTCTGCAAGAATTTCCAATGTGTCGTCCGTCTCTTTCAAAATAAAAGGATCAGCAAACATTCTATCACGATACTTATGCTTCAGCCAATGCACACTACATAAATCAAAATTTCCGAAGATGACATCCGTAGGCGTCGCTTTTATAAGACCTATGTTATAATCATAAATCTTATACCGTTGGGATAATTGTTTTATATTTATCACGATTACTTGAAGTTAAGAGAGTCAAATTATACATACTTGCTTATTTTCTCAAAATTATTCTTTTCAAAGCTTTTCTCTCTTCTAAATTAAATCCGAACATAAGACTGATACCACAAAAGCAAAGAACATTTATCAGTATCGGCAGGATACAATAATACGCAGTATATTCGTAGGAATTATAAATAATATTTATCAAATATGAACAAAAACACATGCAGAAGAAAGTATAAAAAAACGGCACAAAAACCTTTTTTACATAAAGTTCTAAATCAAAACGCCCTATCCTTTTCGCTATATAAAGAATAATGAAAAAATTTATAAATTCAACTATCGCCATTATAATAAATACACTATATAGTGGTAAAGATGTATATTTCAGAACAATATAAGATAAAGGGAGTGCAGCACCTAATACAATAAATTCCGTTATCTGGTAAACTTTCAACTTGCCAATAATCATATAAAATATATCTATCGGTTCGTGAAAAGAGCGAATGGCAAGATAGATTAATATAGTCCGTACAAAAGCAATCGTATGCTCAGGAACGGTAGTCAGCCAAATAGATAGAATATCTTCTATGTAAAAATATACAGGAAAAGCTATAGACAAATAAAAGAAAACAACCACTCGAGCTCCGACAAATAACATTTTGAAAAAGCTATTGAATTCACCCTTTGCATAGAGTTGTGTAGCCTGCGGCTGAATTGCCAACATCACGTTGTATAACAACGTGGTTATTGCATTCTTTATTTGATATGCGATAGTTCGGGCAGCATTCACCACAACTCCACCGAAAAGGTTCAGTACAATATTAAGTCCCTCGTTAACATATGAATAGGCAAAACTTCCTGCAAAATTCCATCCGGCAAAACTTCCCATTTCTTTGAACAGACTCTTATTCCAATAAAATTTATATTTGCACTCTTCGAAATTTACTTTACAATAGATAGAGCACAACAGCCTCATCAGTAAAGACACTGCCAATATTAGCATTGAGTATAACTGTAACTTATCCATTGCAAAGAAAGGAAGAATAAGAATGGCTCCCAACCTCAGAAAGGCATTCAATATAGATATAAAGGCATAGAACGACATACGTTCATGAGCTATTATCACAGCATCAAAAGGTATAGTCATGATTGAAACCATAGATGCCAATATCGAGAGGTGAAAAACCCAATGGGCGGATACCATGCGGGCGGAATCTATCACAAGTTTATTATTCAGGAACCATAACCCGATACCCTCTGCTATTATACAAAAAACTAAACTTATAATGACATTGATGAGTATGCTCATATTAAAGACTTTCTGTAGAGCCCCTATATTGTCATTACCCATTTCGTAATTAAGAAACCTTTGGGTAGCAGTAGCAAACAAGCCACGCAAAGAAGAAAATATGGCAACAACCCCTCCTACCAATCCATAAATACCAAAATCTGTAACGCCTAACTCCTTCAATAAAACCCGAGAACTATAGAATGATATTAACATCAATACCAACATTCTAAAGCATAGAAAGATTGTATTTACAGCTATTTTCTTTGTCTTATCCATATAAAACAATGCTTATAACCTTTATATTATTGAGGAAATTGCATTTATATATTAATTATGAAACATTACAAGTTACCCGTTTATTTTTAACTCTTGACAGTTTGAGAAGATCCAAACACATTAAAAATAATGTAAAGTTCAAGATGTCATAATTAGGAAATTCTTTAATGATACCTCATACATCATTGCCACCTCACTTGTCATCTGCTTTTCCATGTTACGATCTCCACATGGTTTGATACTACTAATAATTTACTTATTATCAATTAATGAGCACTAAAAGATGGAGATTTCTGAAATTGGATTTTCCCTTTATCTTGATGAAAAAATCTTAGAATTTCTTCCCGAACGCAATATTCATAAACGTCATAAAAAGTATCTTGGTATCAAAACCCCAGGAGCGATGCTCCAAATAGAATAAATCATAACGCAGACGACGGATCATTTTCTCCAAAGTATCGGTATAGCCATTGTAAAGTGTAGCATACGAAGTGACTCCCGGACGAATCTGGAATAAATAACGATAACGGGGATCCACCTCCATAATCTGGTCTATAAAGAACTTACGTTCGGGACGGGGGCCGATAAAGGCCATATCACCACAGAATACATTCCAAAGCTGGGGAAGTTCGTCCAGATGATGATCGCGAAGAAACCTGCCGACTTTCGTCATGCGGGGATCTTTTGCACCGGCGTAGAGAGCAGGGCCATACTTCTCTGCGTCCAGCTTCATGCTGCGAAACTTATAGATATTAAAAGGACGGCCGAACCTACCGATACGCTCCTGCTTGAAAATAGCAGGACCGCCATCTTCACTTTTCACGGCAATATAACAAATCAAAAATAAAGGAGAAAAAACAATAAGTGCACCAAGGGCAAGAAAACAATCACCTATACGTTTCACATTGCGCTCGAAAGCATTCATTCCGTCAGGAATAAAATGATCATCTTTCTCAATCGGTTCCATAAAATAAAAAGTCTTAGTTTAGATAGTTGAATAGTTTAGGTTGGTGAATGAAGTTATTCTATCACTTCATAAGGGTATTGGTTTTCTTCAAAACTCTTTAGCTCTTCTATTATATCCACTTGCTCCAAAGTTAATTCTGCCTTATCCCAAGTGGCAATAATGCTATGAGCTTGCCTTGACAGTTCTTCATCATAAACTTCGCTATAACAATAGACAAGAAGTTGAACTTTGAGCAAAGATGCAGACAGTTTAGGAAGGACTTCCCAACTACGGTCCAATACTCGCTGAATGTATTGCTGCTTATGACCATTATCGTAAATAGTAGCGGCAAAAGCTGCTAAAAGGCCAAGACAAAGCTCAGCTTCGGACTCAACAGTCTTGCCGCGAGTGCCATAAAGCTCCAATGCCTGCTCGTAAACTTCACGGTTCAAACGTGTAAATTCGTCTACATAGATAGGACTCCCGTCAAGCCCGTAAGTGAGAAGACGATGGGCTAAGGAAAATAATGAATCCATTAATTTGTGAATTATGATTTGTGAATTATAATGCTTTAAAAAAAGGTTACTCTTTTATGGGTTCTACCAAAGAAGGCGGAATAAAGGTAGTAGCTACAGCCATGACACCCTCTATATTAACCACCACACGACGGTCGTGGCGGATTCGGACAAACTCACCGATTACTCCCTCAAAAACACCACCGGTAATACGTACTTTCTGTCCCTTAACCAAATGCAATTCGGCCGGCTCTACATAAAGAACCGCTTCGTCACAATTGCCTGCCACCAAAATAAAGCTACGCATTTGCGATTCGGGAATTACAACCGGACGACAATGCTCACGATTCATAATAAAACGTATAGGCATGGACGATTCAAGCCTGTCTTTCAAAGTATCTATACGTTTACGGGTAGAGTAAACAAAAACAAGATTGTGAATAGCCGGAAGCAGTTTACGGACGCGCTTCCCCGATTTCATGATATACTCATAACGCATCGGGATGAAATTCTCAATATTCTCGGCATTCAGAATTGCTTTTAACGCTAATTCACGGCTATAAGAAACACGAATCGCAAACCAACAATTACCTCCTTCATTTTCAGCCGGTAATTGCATATCGGGGTTACATTGTAACTCGGATGATTTATTTACTGATAAACGGGACATTAATCTGTGATAATGCAAGATTTGGAATAACATGAAGCCTTGTGAAAAGGGTGTTCTTTAGGGACACCGGAGTAGCGTAATACTTACCGATCAAGTCATGTAATGCAGTTATTTCCAATAGTTTAGTTAGCATTCATATTGTTTTAGAACTTCCTACCATCACGGAAAAAGAAGTCGAAAAACAGTTATGTTAGTTTTTAGCTTATAAAAAGCTGAGAACTAATAATCTAAAAAGAGAAAGTATCTTTTAGACGTTCGTTTAAAAGACACTCTTTTTCATGAGAAGTTCAATAGACGTATTTATATAAATAATAAAGTAATAATGAGGTCTTTTGAAGCGTGGATAATAAATTGATTTAAAGTAATTTGTCTAAAAAATAGTTTCTGTTTGGAAATATTCTTATTAAACATTTTGCCCGTTAAAAAAATAGGTTGTATATTTGCGCACAATAAACGAACGTTTAAAAAACATTTTCCCTTTTTTGGTATAGTATATTAACGACTATCACATTACCTCTTCATACACCTCTACCAAAGGAAATACATAGCTTGATTTGTTGTGTATATCACCGATAAAAATGATTTTCAGGATTAATTGTTTTTTCATCATTAATCATCATAAAGCATAAAACTAAGAAGATGATGAAAAAAGTCATAACGGAAAAAGAAGTCTCGAAAAGATGTTTCTGCTACCCGCCCGGGACATGCCAACAATAAGCAAACGCACAATTATGGCAAACCTATATTCACCTTACTGCAAATGAGAATTATAAATTCCAAAGAAATCAATGCTATTTCGCGGTTATCCGGCTATAAAAAATTAAATGGTTGCACATAGTTAAAGAATACACACCACATGCTGTAGTGAAATCGTAGCCAAAAGGAAACATCCTATTACGGCATTTGCCAAAGAGAAGAAAAAGACAGAAGTTTAATATCTGGAAATTAAAAGAACATATCAAAAAAAAGAAGTTAACACCATTGGCTACATGATGTTAACTTCACTACAGTAATAATATCAACTCTTACACGTAAGTCTCAAGCAGTTTCACCCGTTGACCTTCTGGTACGATTGTTACTTCCTGAACAGCGGCAGGCAAAAGAACCGTTTCGCCGGCACGCAAGGTAATCTCATTCTGATTGTCATCCGTCAGACGGCAAGAACCTTCCACACAGATAAAAATAACAAATGAATCCAGTTCCGAATAATCACAAGTAATCTCTTCCGTCATGTCATATACAGAAGTAGTGAAGTAAGGACTCGCTACCATCTCAACGGGTTCATTCTGTACACGTTCGTATTCGGTACGGAAATCGTCTTGCACATCGGAAAAGTTAATGGCATCCATTGCCTGACTGGTATGCAATTCGCGGGATTTACCGTCCTTATCCTTACGATTGTAGTCGAAAATACGATAAGTTATGTCGGAAGTCTGTTGAATTTCCGCAACGAATGCTCCGGCGCCAATGCCATGTACACGGCCAGCAGGGACGTAAAACACATCTCCCGGCTCTATGGCACAAGTTTGAAGCACTTCGGCAAATGTTCCGTTGTGCACCCGGTCTTTATATTCCTTCGGAGTTATCTCCTCGGCAAAGCCGGAAATCAATTTTGCACCTTTATCGGCAGCAATGACATACCACATCTCATTTTTACCGAAACTGTTATGGCGTTTCTTTGCAAGTTCGTCACCTGGATGCACCTGAATGGACAAATCCAGCTTTGCATCAATAAACTTTATCAGTAACGGGAATTTATTTCCAAACCGTGCATAGTTCGCTTCGCCCACCAACTCTTCTTTATATTTACGAACCATTTCGGGTAAAGTATACCCTTTGTCCGCACCATTGGCAACTACAGATTCACTACCTTCTACTGCCGACACTTCCCAACTCTCACCTACATTCGGCAGAGTTTCATTCAAGTGTTTGAATGAAATAATCTTGTCGCCACCCCAAAGCGTCTGCTTCAGAATGGGCTCAAATTTTAGAGGATACATTTGTTGTTTTTAATTAGTACAATTCAATACTGTTACAATACTTTTTAGATTAACGCGACAAACATACAAAAAATATCAATTTGTATTCTAATTGTCAAACGCTAAACTTTCATAAAATGTTCCCCATATTTCCTCTCAATTACTTGGGGGAACAAAAGAATTTCTCTTTATTTGCAAGAAAATTTAAATAATACCATGAATATGACAGACACAACTCCGACAGAAAGTAACTTGTCCGGTTTGGACAGAAAAGACTTTCAAAAGAATATAAACAGCAGGAAAACAGATTTATATATCCTCAAAAATGCTCAGGGCATGGAAGTGGCGGTAACCAACTACGGTTGTGCAATTCTTTCGATTATGGTGCCCGACAAAAACGGAAAATTTGCCAATGTCATTTTAGGACATGACAGCATAGAACACGTAATAAACAGTCCCGAACCTTTCTTGAGCACCACGATAGGCCGTTATGGAAACCGAATTGCCAATGGGAAATTCACTTTATATGGCGAGGAACACCAATTGACTGTCAACAACGGTCCCAATTCACTGCACGGCGGACCAACCGGTTTCCATGCCCGCGTATGGGATGCGGTTCAGCCCAATGAATCGACCGTCATTTTCAATTATACGTCTGCCGACGGTGAAGAGGGCTTCCCCGGTACTTTAGAAGTAGAAATGACATATCGTCTGGAAGATGAAGCAAATGCCTTGGTTATAGAATACCGGGCCACAACCGATAAAGCTACAGTTGTAAATTTAACCAATCACGGTTTCTTTAATCTCGCTGGTATTTCCAACCCCTCACCTACTGTTCTGAATAATATCCTTACCATCAACGCCGATTTCTATGTACCTATTGATGAGGTATCTATTCCTACGGGAGAAATCCTGAAAGTAGAAAATACACCTATGGATTTCCGTACTCCCCATGCCATCGGCGAGCGTATTGACAATAAATTCCAGCAACTGGTAAACGGAGCCGGATATGACCATTGCTATGTATTGAATAAAGCGGAAAGCGGTGAACTGAGCCTTGCCGCCACTTGTACAGAACCCGTAAGCGGGCGCACAATGGAAGTATATACTACAGAAAACGGCCTGCAACTTTATACGGGAAACTGGCTGGGAGGATTCACCGGTGCTCACGGGGCAACATTCCCCGCAAGAAGCGCTGTATGCTTTGAAGCACAATGCTTCCCTGATACTCCCAATAAGGCACATTTCCCATCGGCAGTATTGCTCCCCGGAGATGAATATCAGCAGATAACCATCTATAAGTTCGGTGTACAAGAATAAAAGAAATAACTAACCTGATTATAAACTTAATAAACAATTATTAACCATGACACAACAAAAACAGAATGGGAATATCGTTGCCATTATTGTGATGATTTTCTTATTTGGTATGATTTCATTCGTAACCAATTTAGCCTCACCAATGGGTGATATCCTGAAATTTCAATTCGGAGTACCTAATTGGATGGGAACTCTCGGCGTATTTGCCAACTTCATCGCATATGCAGTAATGGGATATCCGGCAGGTAATATGTTGCAAAAAATGGGATATAAAAAGACTGCACTCATTGCCATTACAGTAGGATTTATCGGTGTGGGTATCCAAACTCTTTCAGGAGTAGCGGGCAGTTTCGGCATTTATCTGTTGGGAGCATTCATTGCCGGTTTTTCCATGTGTTTACTTAATACGGTAGTAAACCCGATGCTCAACACACTTGGCGGTGGCGGTAACAAAGGTAATCAGCTTATCCAGCTCGGCGGTTCGTTCAATTCATTGGCAGGAACCTCCGTTATCATTCTTACGGGTATTTTAATACCTTCCATTACCAATGCAAAAATCAGTGATGTGTTTCCATTGATGTATGCGGCTCTGGCTATTTTTGCATTCGCATTCATTGTCATCTTCTTCTCCACTATTCCGGAAAAAGAAAAGCAGGAAGTTAAAATCGACACCACTCCTTCTCAGTATGGTCCTTTATCATTCCGTCATTTCATCTTCGGAGCAATCGGTATCTTTGTATATGTAGGTATTGAAGTCGGTGTACCCAATGTTCTGAACAAATGGTTGCAAAATCCCGACTTGGATGTACTGGGTGTAAATGGAGCAGGAGCAGAAGCTATCGCCGGTTCAGTAACGGCAACCTATTGGTTACTGATGTTGGTGGGTCGTCTCATCGGCGCCAGTATCGGCAGTAAAATATCAGCAAAAGCCATGTTGGGCACAGCTTCCATTATAGGTATATTCCTGGTTATCTCTGCCATGTTTGCACCAACCGATCTTATGGTAAACATGCCGGTATTCAAGAACAGTGCCGAAGAAATGTTCGGACTTGTCAATGTACCTGTCAACGCTATGTTCTTGGCGTTAGTCGGACTCTGTACATCCATCATGTGGGGCGGTATCTTTAACCTTGCAGTAGAAGGACTGGGCAAGTACACGGAAAAGGCTTCCGGTATTTTCATGGTACTTGTATGCGGTGGCGGTATTCTGCCGTTGTTACAAAATGCCATTGTTGACTGGAATGACGGAATCGGCTACTTAACAAGCTACTGGCTGATTGTAGTAGCTCTTGCCTACCTGCTTTATTATGCGCTGATAGGTTGCAAGAATGTAAATAAAGACATTAAAGTTGATTGATAATACATATTATAGGTAATTAGATTTATTCACCTTAAAAAACAATATCATGGATATAGAATACGTAAGAAGCCGTTTCATCAAGCATTTTGACGGAACAACAGGAGCAGTCTATGCTTCTCCGGGACGCATTAATCTAATCGGTGAGCACACCGACTACAACGGTGGTTTTGTATTCCCCGGCGCAATTGACAAAGGTATGATTGCAGAAATAAAACCGAATGGCACAAATACAGTAAAGGCCTATTCCATTGACTTGAAAGACTACGTAGAATTCGGTTTAAATGAAGAAGACGCTCCCCGCGCCAGTTGGGCAAGATATATTTTCGGTGTATGCCGCGAAATGATTAAACGCGGTGTAGAAGTAAAAGGATTCAATACCGCTTTTGCAGGCGATGTGCCTCTGGGTGCAGGAATGTCCTCTTCCGCAGCTTTGGAAAGCACTTATGCTTATGCGTTGAACGATCTGTTCGGCGACAATAAAATCGACAAATTCGAATTGGCCAAAGTTGGCCAGGCTACGGAACACAACTATTGTGGCGTCAACTGCGGTATTATGGACCAATTCGCTTCCGTATTCGGCAAGAAAGGCAGTCTGATCCGTTTGGATTGCCGTTCTTTGGAATACCAGTACTTCCCGTTCGAACCGAAAGGTTACCGTTTGGTACTGGTCGATTCTGTGGTAAAACACGAACTTGCTTCGTCGGCATACAATAAACGTCGCCAAAGTTGCGAGGCTGCTGTTGCCGCTATCCAAAAGAAACATCCGCATGTAGAATTCCTGCGCGACTGCAACATGGAAATGCTTGAAGAAGCCAAAGCCGAAATCAGTGCAGAAGACTTTATGCGTGCAGAATATGTGATTGAGGAAATCCAACGCGTACTTGATGTTTGCGATGCTTTGGAGAAAGGCGATTATGAAACGGTAGGCCAAAAGATGTACGAAACACACCAGGGCATGAGCAAACTGTATGAAGTAAGCTGCGAAGAACTCGACTTCCTGAACGACCTTGCTTTTGATTGCGGTGTAACCGGTTCGCGCGTAATGGGCGGCGGATTTGGCGGTTGTACCATCAACCTCGTTAAAGAAGAGCTTTATAGTACTTTCGTTGAAAGAGCCAAAGAAGAATTCAAGAAGAAATTCAATAGAAGTCCGAAGATTTACGATGTTGTAATCAGCGACGGTGCACGCAGATTAGAATAAAAACAATTCGATTTATAATAAAAAAGACGCTTTTTGTGAAGAAGGCGTCTTTTTTATTAAACCGGCCTTCCTGTCATCTATACCGGACAAACTCCTCGGCAGCCGGTATTGTTCCATTTCCGGCAGAGAAATAAATAACTCCCAACAACGACAGCACACCTCGTTTACCTTTCGGCAGACAATCCTAAACCCACCAGTCAGCAGTGAACAGTTATTGTATTCAAAACAGGAAGCAGGTTATACAGGCAAGAAAAAAGAGCAGCTTTCTATATTGTAAATTGCACATAAAGAGTTATCTTTGTCCTGGTAAAACAACAAGCAAGAATTCAATTCACTTACAGAATATTCAAATAACAATTATATTTTATAATATGAACGACAAGAAACTTATGAACCTTGCAGCGGACAACATCCGTATCCTTGCTGCTTCTATGGTCGAAAAAGCCAACTCCGGACACCCGGGCGGTGCTATGGGTGGCGCCGACTTTGTGAATGTACTCTTTTCCGAGTTCTTAGTATACGATCCTGAGAATCCCGCTTGGGAAGGCCGCGACCGTTTCTTCCTCGACCCGGGACATATGTCACCGATGCTTTACTCCACATTGGCGCTGACAGGCAAATTCACATTGGATGAGTTGAAAGAGTTCCGCCAATGGGGCAGCCCCACTCCGGGACATCCCGAACGCGACCTGATGCGCGGCATCGAAAACACTTCCGGCCCGTTGGGGCAAGGACATACCTTTGCCGTTGGAGCAGCCATCGCCGCCAAGTTCATGAAAGCCCGTTTTGAGGAAGTAATGAACCAGACGATCTATGCATATATCTCCGACGGGGGCGTTCAGGAGGAGATTTCACAAGGTGCAGGCCGTATTGCCGGCGCTCTGGGATTGGACAACCTCATCATGTTCTATGATGCAAACGACATCCAGCTTTCCACCGAAACGAAAGATGTAACCATCGAAGATACAGCAAAGAAATACGAAGCATGGGGCTGGAAAGTTATCAAAATCGACGGTAACGATGCAGATGCCATCCGCGGCGCACTCAACGAAGCTAAAGCAGAAGCGGAGCGTCCCACGCTGATTATCGGTCACACCGTAATGGGTAAAGGTGCACGCAAGGCAGACGGCAGCAGCTACGAAGCCAACTGCGCTACACACGGTGCTCCTTTGGGCGGCGACGCTTATGTAAATACAATCAAGAACCTGGGCGGTAACCCGGAAAATCCGTTTACTGTCTTCCCGGAAGTAGCCGAGCTTTACGCCAGACGCGCTGTCGAATTGAAGGGCATCATGGCAGAAAAATATGCTGCTAAGCCGCATGGGCAAAAGCCAGTCCCGAAAAGGCAGCCAAACTGGAACTGTTCTTCTCCGGCAAGGCTCCCGAAGTGGACTGGGCTGCAATCGAACAGAAAGCCAATGTCGCTACACGTGCCGCATCGGCTACCGTACTCGGCGCTCTCGCCACTCAGGTGGAAAACATGATTGTGGCTTCCGCTGACTTGTCCAACTCCGACAAGACCGACGGCTTCCTGAAAAAGACCCACTCCTTCAAGAAAGGCTATTTCAGCGGTGCATTCTTCCAGGCAGGCGTATCGGAACTGACAATGGCATGCTGCTGCATCGGTATGGCGCTGCATGGCGGCGTTATCCCCGCTTGCGGAACATTCTTCGTATTCTCCGACTACATGAAACCTGCCGTACGTATGGCTGCTCTCATGGAAACTCCCGTAAAATTCATCTGGACACACGACGCATTCCGCGTAGGCGAAGACGGTCCTACGCACGAACCGGTGGAACAGGAAGCTCAAATCCGCTTAATGGAAAAGCTGAAAAACCACAAGGGGCATAACTCCATGCTGGTACTCCGTCCTGCCGATGCGGAAGAAACAACCGTGGCATGGAAACTTGCCATGGAGAACGTGTCTACCCCGACCGCTTTGATATTCTCCCGTCAGAACATCACCAACCTGCCTGCAGGCAACGATTACAGCCAGGCAGCCAAAGGCGCTTATATCGTAGCCGGTTCGGACGAGAATCCGGACGTTATCCTTGTAGCTTCCGGTTCCGAAGTAGCCACGCTGGTGGCCGGTGCAGAACTGCTACGCAAGGACGGTATCAAGCTGCGCATCGTATCTGTTCCGTCCGAGGGACTGTTCCGCAGTCAGGCTCCGGGCTATCAGGAGAGCGTGATTCCGGCAAATGCAAAAGTATTCGGTCTGACCGCCGGCCTGCCCGTTACGCTGGAAGGCTTGGTAGGCGCCCACGGTAAGGTTTGGGGATTGGAATCGTTCGGTTTCTCTGCTCCTTACAAAGTGCTGGACGAAAAGCTGGGCTTCACGGCAGAAAACGTGTACAAGCAAGTAAAGGCAATGATTTAATAAAACAACAGTAAAATAATGATAGAGTAATGAGGCGATAAGGTAGAAAAGCCTGCACATGTTGCACTACATCGTCACCTCATTGCTCTATCGCTTTTTCACATTATCACTCTATCATTTTATTTTATATGAAAACTATTGGACTTTGTTCCGACCACGCCGGCTTTGAACTGAAAGAGTATGTCCGCGGTTGGCTGGAAGCCAAAGGCTGGCCTTACAAAGATTACGGAACCTACTCTACCGAAAGCTGCGACTATCCCGACTTTGCCCATCAACTGGCGCAAGCTGTCGAGGCAGGCGAATGTTACCCGGGAATTGCTATCTGCGGCAGCGGAAACGGCATCAACATGACGCTCAACAAGCATCAGGGCATTCGTGCGGCTCTTTGCTGGACTGCCGAAATTGCTCATCTGGCACGCCAGCACAACGATGCCAATGTCCTTGTCATGCCGGGACGCTTCATCGGCACGGAAGAAGCGGATATGATTATGACCGAATTCTTCAACACTTCGTTTGAGGGCGGACGCCACCAGCGGAGAATAGACAAGATACCGGTACAGGGATAACCCTCGGATTCAAGGAAGCCCTTAACCGGTTATTTTCATCCCGCGAGACGGAATTATTCGCCCTGCGAGATAAAGGAAATCATCCCGCGAGACGATTTATTTCATCTCATGGGATAATTTTTTTCGTCTTACGGAACGGATTTTTCTTCATCTCAGTCAATTATTACACCCTTTCAATCAAAAACTAACCTCTGTCACCGGAAGAGTTTTCCTACTTTTGCCTGCGCAATCTATTTACCATTTAAGAACATAAAAGAAAAACGCATGAAGAAAGTAATCGGAATCATCTCCCTGCTTCTATCGGTAACCCTGGCCACCGCCAATCCGATAGACTTTGACAAAGCCTTCAAGGAAAGCGCCAAAATTGAAAAACAAATCAAGCGGACCTCTTTCCCCAAACGTACCTACCTCATCACAGACTTCGGTGCACAACCGGATACGCCGGATGAACCTTGCCATGAGGCTATCAACCGGGCCATCCTAACATGCAGCCTGAACGGCGGCGGAACGGTCGTAGTACCTAAAGGGACTTTCCATACCGGCCCATCACCCTAAAGAGCAACGTAAACTTTCATGTGGAAGAAGGAGCCGTACTGAAATTCTCCACCGACCAGAGCCTTTACTTCCCTGCCGTCATCACCCGTTGGGAAGGTCTGGACTGCTACAATGCCCGCCCGCTGATATACGCATACGGTGAAACCAACATCGCCATTACCGGAAAAGGGACAATCGACGGCCAGGGCTCCAACGAAACCTGGTGGCCGATGTGTGGCGCTCCGCGCTATGGCTGGAAAGAAGGCATGGTGGCCCAACGCAACGGCGGACGCGAACGCCTGCTGATGTACGGGGAAACATCCACGCCGGTATACAAGCGTATCATGAAACCCGAAGACGGCATGCGCCCGCAGCTCATCAACCTCTATTCCTGCAACACGGTACTGATAGAGGATGTAACCCTGCTGAACTCTCCGTTCTGGGTTATACACCCGTTGTTTTGTGAAAGCCTCATCGTACGTGGCGTGCACGTATTCAACCGTGGACCTAACGGAGACGGCTGCGACCCGGAATCCTGCAAAAACGTACTGATAGAGAACTGTACCTTTGATACGGGCGATGACTGCATAGCCATCAAATCTGGCCGTAACCAGGACGGACGCAAGTGGAACATTCCCAGCGAAAATATCATCGTGCGCGGCTGCTTCATGAAAAACGGTCATGGCGGCGTCGTTATCGGCAGTGAAATATCCGGCGGCTACCGTAACCTGTTCGTTGAGAACTGCCGCATGGACAGCCCCGACCTGGACCGCGTAATCCGCATCAAGACCAGTACCTGCCGCGGCGGACTGATAGAGAATGTATTTGTACGCAACGTCACCGTCGGCCAATGCCGCGAAGCCGTACTGCGCATCAACCTGCAATACGAAAACCGGGAAAAGTGCAATCGCGGCTATGCCCCTACCGTGCGCAACGTACACCTCAAAAACGTGACTTGCGAGAAGAGCAAACTCGGTGTACTCATCATCGGACTTGATGATGACAAGCACGTTTATAATGTAAGCGTGGAAGACAGCCGCTTCAATAACGTCAAGGAAGGTAAAAACCGGATTAGCGGAGCAAAAGATGTCACGTTCAAGAATCTGTATATAAACGGGGAACTTGTGAAATAACCGGTCTCCCCCGACAATCCCTGCTAAAATAAAAGACCGAAGAAGTATATTCCATCTGCACATTCATCAGGAGAGCATCCCTTTGTCCTGCTTTGCATCGTAATGAATCAAGGCCGGAACAAAGGGATTGTCATATCTCCCAATCCCCCGGCATTTGCTCCCGAAACACCCGGAGTTTACTCCTGAAAGACCGGGCATTCCAATAGAAAACACCCGGAATATGGGAAGCAAATGCCGGGAGTTTCGGAAGCAAATGCCAGGGAATAAGAAAAGACAAGATACAGCCGTCTCCTTATTTTCTTATTTTTCACAGTAAAGATGCCTCTCATTTTCAAATAAAAACTATCTTTGTAGTTAAATAATCCGGAACTCAGAACGATATGGAGCAATTAAACACCATAAAAGAGCTTATCAGTCAGGGAAACGTAGAGCAGGCCATTCTGTTGCTTGACGAACTGCTTCAGACCGATTTCCCGCAAAAAGACGAAGCCTATTATCTCCGGGGGAACGCATACCGCAAACAGAGCAACTGGCAGCAAGCGCTGAACAACTACCGCTATGCCATCGACCTCAATCCGGACAGCCCCGCCCGGCAAGCCTATAACATGGTAATGGATATTCTGAACTTCTATCACAAGGATATGTACAATCAATAAAAAACGTAAATTATGGCAAAAATCAAAGGAGCAATCGTAGTAGACACCGAACGTTGCAAAGGCTGCAACTTGTGTGTGGTAGCGTGTCCGCTCAATGTAATAGCCCTCACCAAGGAGGTGAATGTGAAAGGGTATAACTATGCCCACCAGATATTGGAAGATACCTGTAACGGATGCAGTTCATGCGCAACTGTATGTCCGGATGGATGTATCTCGGTTTATAAAGTAAAAGTAGAATAAATAAGAAGAATATGGCAGAAGAAGTTGTATTAATGAAAGGAAACGAAGCCATCGCCCATGCAGCCATCCGTTGCGGTGCCGACGGTTACTTCGGATACCCTATTACCCCGCCAATCGGAGGTATTGGAAACTCTTGCCGAACTGAAACCCTGGGAGACGACCGGCATGGTGGTTCTTCAGGCAGAAAGTGAAGTGGCAGCTATCAATATGGTATACGGTGGTGCCGGAAGTGGAAAAATGGTCATGACCTCCTCCTCCAGCCCCGGTGTCAGCCTAAAGCAGGAAGGTATCTCCTACCTTGCAGGAGCCGAGCTGCCGTGTCTGATTGTAAACGTTATGCGCGGTGGTCCCGGTCTGGGAACCATCCAACCGAGCCAGGCCGACTATTTCCAGACAGTAAAAGGAGGCGGCCACGGCGACTATCGCCTTATTGCCCTTGCCCCCGCTTCCGTACAGGAAATGGCAGACTTCGTAAGTCTGGGCTTCGAGCTTGCCTTCAAATACCGTAATCCGGCTATCATCCTTGCCGACGGTGTAATCGGACAGATGATGGAGAAGGTAGTTCTTCCAGCACAGAAGCCGCGCCGCACGGATGCCGAAGTTATCGAGCAATGTCCGTGGGCCACTACCGGCAGAACCAACGGCCGCAAGCCCAACGTCATCACTTCATCTGGAACTGAAACCGGAAGAGATGGAGAAGAACAACATCCGCTTCCAGGCCAAATACAAAGAAATCGAAGAGAACGAGGTACGCTTTGAAGAGATTCACTGCGAGGATGCCGAATACCTGATTGTAGCTTTCGGCTCCATGGCGCGTATCGGCCAGAAAGCCATGGAAATGGCGCGCGAAGAAGGCCTCAAAGTCGGAATGCTTCGTCCCATCACTCTGTGGCCGTTCCCAACCAAAGCCATTGCCGCATATGCCGACAAGGTAAAAGGCATACTGGTTACCGAGCTGAATGCCGGACAGATGATTGAGGATGTCCGCCTCGCCGTAAACGGTAAGGTGAAAGTAGAGCACTTCGGACGTCTCGGCGGCATCGTTCCCGACCCGGACGAGATTGTAGAGGCGCTTGCCAAATTAAAAATCGAGGGTTGAGAATCAAGAAGTCTCAGCCAACTCTATTTTTATTTTTAATTTTTAATCCTCAACTCTCAAATTAAGAAATGAATCCTGACAAAATAAGAAACGTACTGAATATTCTCTTTCTGATACTTGCCCTGGCATCTATCATCGTGTACATTGTAGCAAGGGACGACTTCAAACTGTTTATATACGTTTGCGGCGCAGCTATATTTGTAAAGCTTATGGAGTTTTTCATACGGTTCACCAACAGATAGGAGAAGTGATTATGACAAAAGAAGATATTATCAAACCCGAGAACCTGGTTGCCAAGAAACCGACTCTGATGAACGATAATCCCATGCACTACTGCCCGGGATGCAGCCACGGCGTGGTTCACAAACTGATTGCCGAAGTAATCGAAGAAATGGGACTGGAAGATAAGGCCATAGGCATCTCCCCCGTGGGATGTGCCGTGTTCATCTATAATTATATAGACATCGACTGGCAGGAAGCCGCCCATGGACGTGCGCCCGCACTTGCCACTGCCATCAAGCGCCTTTGGCCAGACCGTCTGGTATTCACCTATCAGGGCGACGGCGACCTGGCATGTATCGGTACTGCCGAAACCATCCATGCGCTGAACCGCGGCGAAAACATCACCATCATCTTCATCAACAACGCCATCTATGGTATGACCGGCGGACAGATGGCTCCCACTACCCTTGTGGGCATGAAAACCTCTACCAGTCCTTACGGACGTGACGTACACCTGCACGGTTATCCGCTGAAAATGGCCGATATAGCCGCCCAACTGGAAGGTACGGCATACGTAACCCGCCAAAGCGTAGATACGGTTCCCGCTATCCGCAAGGCAAAGAAAAGGCTATCCGCAAAGCATTCGAGAACTCTATGGCAGGCAAAGGTTCCAACCTTGTGGAAATCGTTTCCACCTGTAACTCCGGCTGGAAGATGTCTCCGGCGAAATCCAATGAATGGATGCAGGAGCACATGTTCCCCTTCTATCCATTGGGTGACTTGAAAGATAAACAATGATGCTAAAAACAGAAGAACAATGAAAGAAGAAATCATTATAGCAGGCTTCGGCGGACAAGGTGTATTGTCCATGGGAAAGATTTTGGCATATTCCGGATTGATGGAAGGCAAAGAGGTGACTTGGATGCCGGCTTACGGACCGGAACAACGTGGTGGTACAGCCAACGTAACAGTCATCGTAAGCGACGAGAAAATCTCCTCACCCATCTTAAGCAAGTACGATGCAGCTATCATCCTGAACCAACCTTCACTGGAGAAATTCGAGAGCAAAGTAAAGCCGGGCGGCATACTTATCTACGACGGCTACGGCATCATCAATCCGCCTACCCGTAAGGACATCCACGTTTACCGCATCAACGCCATGGATGCCGCCAATGAAATGAACAACGCCAAGGCATTCAACATGATTGTGCTTGGCGGATTGCTGAAGATTGCTCCCATCGTAACGCTGGAGAACGTTATCAAGGGATTGAAAAAGACACTCCCCGAACGTCACCACCACTTGATACCCATGAATGAAGAGGCTATCAAACGCGGTATGGAGCTGATTAAAGAGGTCTGAAAAAACAGACCGTCCGTTTGAGGTAAACAGATGGTCTGTCAGCCCCGAACGGACGATGCGTTCAATATAAACGGATGATGTATTTCAAAGCGATACATCATCCGTTTTTCATTGCCCTCATATCACCAATGGTCAGGCATATCGGAATAGTCCGTCAGTTTTGTGCAATCTCCGAAGCAACGTACATATTCTTGCAGTGCAACGAACTCGGTCGGGTAGTCTCCGCGTTCATACAAGTGTACCTTTTTATTGCCTATATTATTATCAATTGTAAGGACAAACTCCCGTATCGCGCATCTTGCATCTGGAGTTTGTAATCTTGCATATCCCCCTTCCGTTGATTACATCATCGATCAGATTTTCACAAGTCACTTTATACTTACCTTTCCCACCCGAATTGCCGGCAGCGGAAAGGACTATATAAAGAATGAGCAGCGCAACTGCCACGAATATCAGAATCCAGGTGATAGTGAACACCGCATAGGTAGTCAATACCATATATCCACACCGCCATGCAATCTGTTTTCTGCCTTCGGGTGCGGCACTGCGTATCTGATACCAGGCATAACCGATGAGGGCAAGCACGGATATGCCCACCAGCCAGCCGATTACCGCCTCACCGTCCGAACCCCAGAACTGCGACAGTACGGCAACCACACCCAGCACAGCACCTATCCAATAATAACTATTCGACTCCGGCACAACGTCCACTCCGGACATCTCACGGAGATGCTTGGGGACGAAACCGTTCCATTTCGTAAAAGACAAGATGACCGCCACAAAAGACAAGATGACAAGCAACAGCAAACCGCCGAACAAACCTGCCAGGTTTACCGCTACGTCGTAGAACAGTCGCCACCTTTCCGCTTTCCTGTTTTCCGCACGACTGCAACGCACGATACGGCGTATCACGCGCCAAACCGGATACACCAGTGTCAACGCTACAAACGTACCTGCAAACCAATACATCTGTGTATCCGTAGGCGTCTTATCTATAAAAAGCCCCACGCTGCAAAGCAGACCCACCATCATCATTACAAACCCCAGCACCCCGGTTACAATCAATGTGCGGAGAGAACGGAAGCTGAATGAGGATACAATCTCCGTACCTGCCTTCTTATTGAACCAACCTTTTACTTTACCGAACCTCAAAAACAAAAGACATGAGAAAACAAAGCCGAACAGACCCAATATTTGAGAAAGCAAAGCCAATAATACGATTATAGTTTCCATAATACCTTGTCTATTATCATTCGTAATAAGTAATGCTACGTTCCGCAATACCATAGGGCTGTCCGTTAAGGGTTATCACCATGCGTGTCCAGTTGCCCCGGTCGTCCGTTTCCGGATAATCGTAAGACACCTTATTATCATCGGAAGATACGCAGGTTTCCAGCCAGCCTTTTTCGTTATAGGTATACTCCTTTACGATAAGATAATCGTCCATCTCGCTGTAAGCGGACTCTTTCAGCACACGCCCCAAAGCATCCTTCACAACACAATCACGTTCCGTATCACCATGCTCTATGCAATTACCATCCACGTACTCTGTCTTTGAAGCATCCACCGGATACTCACTGGTAGTCTTGTCGCCGCCGATATACATGTCTTCGATTGTACTTGCCAGCTTGCCGTCCCGATAAACATATCTGCGGTCGGTTAGCAGTTCACCGTTCTGAAAGAGTTTCTCATTGCTGACATTCCCGTCCCGATAGGCATAGACCGTAATGTATTTGACGGCGTCCACCACACTCACCACAGAATCGAGCTGCCCGGCAGCATTATAAATCCGGGTATCTTCTTTCGGAAAGAAATCCGTTTCACGATAAGAATCCGGTTTGCCGTCCTTTACTGTTTCATTGCCCTGGGACTTCGCGTTGTAAATCAAGGTTTGCACCTTATGCACTTTACCGTTCAGTCCTTCTTTGTCCGTACCATTGCCGTTTTGTGTGGATACGCCACCACAGGCTGCCAGCACAATAAGTGCCGCCGCCATTAAAAGCCTGTTCATAGTTGTTTGCCTTTAAGATTAAAGAAGTTTGTTTCTATCAGAAGCCGTAAGCCTGCTTGCGTATAGCCATATAATCTTTCTCTGCCAGAAATACAATCTTGGCAAATTCCGTAAAGTCGTAAGTATGGCAGTTGATGTACACCGGAGCTCCTTCGCTATGGCAAGGTACGCCGGCTTGAACCATCTGTCCGGGAGCATATTCGGCTTTCAAAGAGCTGTTATAAGAATTACCATTGAAAGGGTTCAACTGACCGAGCTCAATCAAATGGTCGTTGGCCTTCATCAAGGCGAAATACAGACGGGTATCTTTCAGCGGATATTCGCCTTCGGCACATTGACGTTTGGTTTCACATACTACAATATCCCGTTTGGGAGTGACCGTAACCCTCACAATTATACTGCCCGCCTCTCTGCCGGCATGATATTCCGCCACTTTAGCACCCGTTATCTGAAAATCAGGGTAGACATCTCCCGTACAGACAATTTCACGTCCGACAAGTTTCTCGCCTTCTTCCGCCGCCTTCTGATAACTCTTGGCAGCATATTCATCAAACTCTTTCAGTTTCTTCTGATACCGGTCCAAATCATCCTCCTTACGCAAGCTTTCGTCCAATGCTTTTTTCTTGGCAGCCACCTCTGCAAATATCGCAGGCACACGGCCCAAAGGCGCATCGCTACTTGCAGCCGAACCCGAAGCGGCTCCACTGCCGCATGCCGACAACACAACCAGTCCGCAGAACATTGCGGATAAAGTTATAACCGTAAACTTTTTCATACTATTGAATTATTTAAATGAGTAATGTTGTCAGCATTTACGGATAGGGATTATCCCTTTGGAGATAGCTGTCATAATGAGGTCGGCCACATTACGTGCATCCAGCTTGTCCATCAGATGACGGCGGTGCGTATCAACCGTATTGGTAGAGACACAAAGTTCCTGAGCTATTTCCTGCGTGTTCTTGCCCTCGGATATCCGTTTCAGTACATCAAGTTCGCGCAAGGTCAGTTCCTCACGCCGCCCTTCGTCCGAACGCCGCATCTGTGCACGCACATGCTCGGCATAAGGGCAATAGTAACTTCCGCCATCCAGCACCCGGCGAATGGCTTCGGCTATTTTCGTAGAATCGATGGATTTAAACAAGATACCGTCTACTGCACTCTGAATCAAATCTTTGATAAACCAGATTTCTTCGTGCATGGTGTTGACAATGATGCGTGCCCGCGGGTCTTTCTCCCGTATCCGCACAATGATGTCCATCCCGGATATGTCGGGTAGTTCCATATCCAGCACGAAAAGATTGAAACGTTGAGATGCGATAAGATGCAATGCCTCCTGTCCCGACGATGCAGTACATACGTTTTTTATTTCCGGTAGCGAACATTCTACTATCCGCTTCAAACCTTGAAGCACCAAATCATGGTCATCCACCAACAAAATGCGTATATCTCTTTCTTTCATCAACCTATCTTTGTGTTCTGAATTATGTTGCAAAGAAATAGCATTTATCAATATGCGGCATCATCAAAAATAGTGATTTTACTCTCCGGCATAACGGTTTTCCATTAAATGGATAACGATATTTCAAGCTTGAACTTTTGGCTTCCGTCCTGAATATCCGTGGTAAACAAACCACCGACGGCTTTGGCGCGTTCTTGAATGGTAGTAAGCCCGATGCCCTTTCCCCGCACCTCGTCACCACAGTAGTTTTTACCGTTATTTGAAATTTGCAGAGTCAGCAACTTCCGTTTCAATGTAAGAGTCACATCTATCTCCGTCGCTCCGGAATGTTTCAGGATATTGGACAGCAATTCCTGCATGATGCGATAAACTTCATAAGACACCTCTTCGGGCACTTGGCTCCATTGAATCTCTTCATTTTCCTTACTGAACGCAAGTTGCACCGACGCAGGAAGGGCAAGCCCCTCCACATAGGCCTCCACCGTCTCGGCAAGGGTGGTAACCTGGAACTTAGGCGGCATCAGTTCGTGAGAAATACAGCGTACATCGCTGCGCACCTGCTCCAGCAGAGCCAGAATCTCCCGTTTCGATTCGTCCGTAGGCTGCATGTACTGCATATTCATACCGATACCAAGCAGGTCGTTGCACACACCGTCGTGCAAATCCTTGGCAAGACGCGTACGTTCGCGCTCCAAACCGTCTATATAGCTTTGGGCAAGTTTCAATTCCTCCTCTTTCCTGATGCGCTTACGCCGAAAGACATAATAGGCAGCCAGCAGCAGGAAAGCGGAAAAAGCCGCCACTGCCGCCACACTCCATTGCATCGTCTTAGCTTTCTGTTCCAAATGTTGCTGAGTGAGCCGCGCTATCTCAAGTTCCTTTTTCCTGGTTCTCGTATTTTTATGGAGAGTTCCGACAATTCTGTCTCCACCTCTGCTTTATGCAGGCTGTCTGCCGTATGATAAGCCTTCGCGTAATACTCCATAGCTTCCGGATAGTTTTTCATTCCGGCATAGTTGCGTGCCATTCTCTCAAAAAGCCGATCTACGGGAGTCTGCGAACTGCTGTCCCTCGCAGCCAGCATCCGTTTCTGGATATGCAGGCTCTCGCCATAGCGTCCCATTTTAGTCAGTATGTCACACAGACTTTCATGATACCCCTGCACTTCGGCATTGGTAGCGGGCAGTCCTGCCGCCACTTTATCGCCTTCCGCCATGTAATGATTGATGGAGTCGCGATTGTCCAACCTGTAATAGGCACTCAACAGATACGCTATGATTTTCAGTACGAATCTCGGCTTCTGCTGCTCCCGTGCTTTGGCAAGTACGGGATAAAGCAGTTGGGCAGCTTCCGCATAATTTTCCCTCAGCGTGAAAATACTTCCCGCCGTAGTGGCAGCATACATCACCATGTCCATGTCATCACTCTTCTCCGATGCCTCCAACGCTTTCCGGATGTAATATTCGCCTTCTTTCAGCCGGGCGGTGTTCGTATAGAGAATGGCTATACCCGTCAGCAACTGTGTCCGTTCATCATAAGCCTCGCGATTATCAAGCAACGCCAATGCCCGGTTATAGCACACCAGCGCCGAATCGGGCATCTCCTTTCTACGGTATATCACGCCGACGGAGGAAAGCACGGAAGCTATCTCGACCTCGTCCCAATGCAAACGTCCGGCCTCTTCGAGCACAAAACGGAAACGCTTTAACGATTCGTCCAACTGCCCCGAAGAAAAATAAGCGTCTGCCAGATTATTCAACAGGTAAAGGTAAGGCTCGGCTTTATCCGTTGCGGCATATTTCAATCCCTGTTCGCAATAATACCGGGTACTGTCCGCCTGGCGATAGGCGTAGTATTCTCCCAAATGACAATAAGCTGCGGCAATGCTGTCGCGGTTCTTCTGACTCATGCCACGTGCCAGCTCTTCCCGGCAAGCCTGCAACTCCGCATCTTGAGCGTATAAACAAGGATAAATTATAAACATCCCCAAAAGGACAAACAATGTTTTCATGTTATAAGATATGGATTTTAAGTATATATAAACAGTCTTTGACACCTACTCACCACAAAGGTAACAATTCATCATAATATCTGCGCAAATATAAATAACCCGGCACATACAATGCTCCATTTACAAGAAAAAACATTCTTTCCATCTCATTTTTATCGTCAAAAAGAAAGAGATTGCCTGTAAACGCCGAATGTAAAAAAGAAGCAAAAAAGGCTGAATTCCGTAAGCAAATAATTTTTTATTGTATCTTTGCGCCTAATTATGAGACGAATCGTACTGACATACATATTTCTATCTATTATAGGCATCTTGGGCGTCGGGGCACAAAACCCTTTCAACCGTATGGATCCTGTAACAGGCCGTGACCAGTTCGGCAACCAGGTAGACCCCAAAACATTACCCGATAATCTGGAAGACAGCACCGATACGGAAATCCAAAGCCTTCCGCCCAAACTCTATATGTGGCGTTTGAGTGAAACATTGGGCAACCGCACTATTATCCCCGCCGATACTGCCAACCTGAACTTCCAGAATACCAATCTGGTAGAAGGCATGTACGGACACTATAATTATCTGGGTAATCTGGGTTCCCCCCGTATGTCACGTATCTTCTTTGAACGCAGAGACAACGAGCCGACCATCTTCATGGAGCCCTTCTCCAGCTTCTTTGTCCGCCCCGATGAAGTGAAATTTACCAACAGTAATGTGCCTTTCACCAATCTTACCTACTATAAAGCAGGAAATAAGGTCAACGGTGAAGAACGCTTCAAGTCCTATTTCTCGGTAAACGTCAACAAGCGGCTGGCGTTCGGCTTCAACATTGACTATCTGTACGGACGGGGATACTACCAGAACCAGTCCACATCGAACTTCAATGCCGGAATATTCGCCAGCTATATAGGTAATAAATACCAGATGCAGGCGGTGTACAACAACTTCACTATGAAGATGAATGAAAACGGCGGTATTCAGGACGACCGTTACATCACGCGCCCGGAAGATATGGCGGAAGGCAAGAAAGAATACGAATCCACTACCATTCCGGTTAAGTTGGAACAGACGTCAAACAAGAACAAAGATTTCTATGTATACCTAACGCACCGTTACCGCCTCGGCTTCACACGTGAAACCACAACTGTGGAAGATGCCAAATCCCCCAAAAGAGCAGTTGCCAACGACAGCGTACCTTTAGCCAAAGATACCATTATAACCGAAGAGTTCGTTCCCGTCACCAGCTTCATACATACCATGAAAGTGGAACGGGCGCGTCACAAATTCTCTTCCGCCAAGGAGACGGAAGGGCAATACCCCAACGCTTACTTCAACGAAGTAGCCAGCAGGGACTCTACTACGGCTTTCAGTGTAAAGAACGTATTCGGCATCGCTTTGCTCGAAGGTTTCAACAAGTATGCCAAAGCCGGACTGACAGCCTATATATCGCATAAATTCAGCCGCTATGAGCTGATGGACACATTGTCGCGAACCAATTTCGACGAACAGGAGATATTCGTTGGCGGCGAACTGGCCAAACGGCAGGGCAAAACGCTGCATTACAACGTAAACGGTGAAGTGGGCATCATGGACAAGGCACTCGGACAGTTCCGCGTCAATGCCGACCTCGACTTGAACTTCCGCCTCTGGAAGGATACCGTGAACTTCTATGCACGAGGTTATGTAAGCAACACGCTTCCTTCCTTCTATATGCGTCATTATCACTCCAACCACTACTATTGGGACAATGACAACATGGACAAAGAATTCCGCACGCGCGTGGAAGGCGAGCTGAACATCAGCCGCTGGAAAACCAATCTGCGTGCCGGCGTAGAGAACATAAAGAACTACACCTATTTCAACCAGAATGCCATGCCCGCTCAGGAAAGCGGTAATATACAGGTGCTCTCCGCCACACTGAAACAGGATTTCCGTTTAGGCATCCTGCATCTGGACAACGAAGTAACCTGGCAGAAATCAAGCAATGAAACGGTATTGCCCTTGCCGCAGCTCTCGCTATATCACAATCTGTATCTGCTTGCCAAAATAGCCAAGAAAGTGCTGACTGTACAACTTGGTGCGGATGTGCGGTATTTTACCAAATACAATGCACCTGCCTATACCCCTGCCATTCAGCAGTTCCATCTTCAAGCAGCAGATGACCAGGTGGAGATTGGCGGCTATCCGATTGTAAACGTATACGCCAATCTGCATCTGAAGCGGACACGCATCTTTGCCATGATGTATCACGTTAATGCAGGAATGGGTAAAGGCAATTATTTCCTTGTGCCGCACTACCCTATAAACCCGCGTCTGTTCAAGATTGGCATTTCATGGAATTTCTACGACTAATGCCGTCTTTCAACTATGAAAAAGAGTAAATTATCAAAATATATCATCCTGGGGGCAATAGCCGCACTCGTTGCCACATTTATATTGCCCAAAAAGGAAATCCGTAAAGGACATCCGCGCGATTATGCCGAAATAGCAGCAGACGGTACGCTCCATGCCGCTACGGAATATAACTCCATCAGCTTTTATGTGGACGGAGACACCCTGTCCGGATTTCATTACGAATTGATAGAGGCTTTTGCCCGTGATCACGGTCTGCAGGTAACCATTACTCCCGAAATGAGTTTTAACGAACGTCTGGAAGGTCTGGCAAACGGCAGGTTTGATGTCATAGCCTATGGAATTTTAGCAACCAGCGAATTAAAGGATTCCTTGCTTCTGACCTCTCCGATTGTTCTGAACAGGCAGGTATTGGTACAACGGAAAACAGACTCTCCCGACGATTCCCTGTTTATCAAAAGCCAATTGGACTTAGCGGGAAAGACGCTGAATGTGGTAGAAGGCTCGCCTTCCATCCTGCGCATCCGTAATTTAGGAAACGAAATCGGTGATACCATATATATTAAGGAAGTAGAAAAGTATGGTTCCGAACAACTTATCGCCCTTGTCGCACATGGCGATATCGATTATGCCGTATGCGAAGAAAGCATCGCTCGCGCAGCAGCCGACAGTCTGCCGCAGATAGACATAAATACGGCTATCAGTTTCACCCAATTCTACTCGTGGGGAGTGAGCAAGCAGTCTCCCCGTACTCTTGGACAGCCTGAATACCTGGCTGGAAAGATTCAAAAAAGGAAAAGAGTACCAGAAAATATATAAGAGATACTACTAAAAAGTTAAACGCTGAAAGCTAAAAGGTCGTGTCAAAAAGAAATTATCAGGTTCTTTTTGACACGACCTTTTAGCTTTCAATGCTTAATCCTCAAATCTTTTCAACTTCCTTCAGCCACATTTCTGAAGAAGCATCGCTCGGCATCCTCCAATCACCGCGCGGACTCAGAGAGATACTGCCCACCTTCGGACCATCCGGCAAGCAGGAACGCTTGAACTGCTGGTTAAAGAAGCGACGGCAAAAAGTCTGCAACCACTTCTTTATAGTCTCTTCATCATAAACATCTTTAAACGTACGTGCAGCGAGGAAGAAAATCTTGGAAGGACGGAAACCGCAACGAAGAAAATAATATAAGAAAAAATCATGCAGTTCGTACGGCCATAGACATATGGTCGCCGTTGTAAGTGGCCCATCCTAAAGCAAGTTCCGAGAGGTCGCCCGTACCGATAACCATCCCCCAGGTCTGGTTGGCAATATCCATCAAGATCTGGGTACGCTCCCGCGCCTGCGAATTTTCATACACCACATCGTGTACGTTGATATCATGGTCTATATCTTTGAAGTGCTGGATGCAGGCATCCTTTATGCTGACCTCGCGCATGGTTATGCCTAATGATGCCATTAAGTCCACCGCATTGGTATGGGTGCGGTCGGTAGTACCGAATCCCGGCATAGTCACGCCGATAATTCCTTTACGGTTCCAACCCAGTTTATCGAATGTTTTCACACAAACCAGCAATGCCAGTGTGGAATCCAGACCACCGGATATGCCTACCACTGCACTCTTGGCATTGGTATGCAGCAAACGTTGCGCCAATCCCGACACCTGTATGGAGAATATCTCCTCACAACGCTCGTCCAACGCTGCTCCTTGAGGAACAAACGGATGCGGATCGAAAACACGGGTCAGATTCAAATCTTTGGAATTGACATATTCCGTAGAGACACGCACCGGCACTTCCGGTACACAATTGGCGCGACAGGCTGCAAATGTAGTGTTCACCCGGCGTTCCGTACGTATATACTCCACGTCAATCTCACTGATAACGACCTGTTCCTCGAACGAGAAACGCTCGCTGCCTGCCAGCAACGTACCGTTCTCGTAAATTAATCCGTTACCTGCAAACACCACGTCTGTAGTAGACTCGCCAAAACCGCATGAACTGAATACATACCCTGCGATACAACGTGCCGACTGCTGGCTGATAAGCGAACACAAGTAAGCATGCTTGCCTATCCCCTCATTGTCTGCCGAAAGGTTGAAAAGAATTTCCGCTCCTTGCAATGCCAAAGAAGAACTTGGCGGAATCGGAGCCCATAAGTCCTCACAGATTTCAATTCCGAAGGTTGTATCCGCCGTCTCGAAAAGCAGATTCCGCCCCATGGGGACTATTTGCCCGCACAAACGAGCTGTCGTTTCCGAAACTTCACACGCAGAAGTAAACCAGCGCTTTTCGTAAAACTCTTTATAATTCGGAAGATAAGTTTTAGGAACAACTCCCAATATCTTACCTTTCTGTATAACCACCGCAGTATTCAGCAGTACACCGTTCAAAGGCACGGGCATACCGAGAATGGATATAATATCCATCTGACGGGTATTGTTCAAAATCTGCATCAGCCCCATTTCAGCCTCTTCAAGCAGAAGTTGCTGGGCAAAAAGGTCGCCACAGGTATATCCGGTAATGCACAACTCCGGAAAGGCAATTATCTGCACACCTTTCCCGTCGGCTATAATTATCTCTTTTTCAATCTGTCCGGCATTGAACTTACAGTCCGCCACTCTAACACGGGGTACAGATGCCGCCACTTTTACATATCCGTAATTCATATATGAATCCTATTAATATTAGGGTGCAAAAATACGGCAATTTATCAATAAACACAAAAGAATCAACCTTTTCACTTTGCATAGCCGCACTTTCTGATAAAAAATATCTAAAATCTTTTGGATAAACAAAAGAAGTGCCTATCTTTGCAAGAGAATTAAAAATGTAATAATTACAAGTTTGAAACTTTAGATTATATGGATGTAGTAAAACGATTGCAGAATCATAATATCAAGCCTTCAGTACAGCGCATAGCCATTATGACTTATCTGATGGAGCATCGTACACATCCCACGGTGGATGAAATTTATACGGCACTTGCCCCTTCCATTCCCACATTGTCTAAAACAACTGTTTACAACACTTTAAAATTACTTAGTGAACAAGGTGCTGCACAGACATTGACAATTGACGAACGGAATACCTGCTATGATGCAGATACCACTCCTCATGCCCATTTCTTATGCAAACATTGCGGAAAAATATATGATTTGGAATGCAATGCCAACATTAAACAGGTAGAAGAAATGGATATGAACGGACACGAAGTGCAAGAAGTCCATTATTACTATAAAGGTATCTGCAAAAGTTGTCTGGGAAATGAATATTTAACCAAAATAACGAATAACTAATTCAACTAATTAAAATCTGAAGTAAAATGAAAAAGTTTAGATGTACCGTCTGCGGTTACGTATATGAAGGAGACGCAGCTCCTGAGAAATGTCCTTTGTGTAAAGCTCCTGCAAGCAAATTCGTTGAAGTAGAAGAAGCACAGGCAGGCGGTCCGTTGGTTTTTGCTGACGAACATGTTATTGGCGTAGCCAAAGGTTGCGATGACGAAATGATTAAGGATTTGAACAACCACTTCATGGGCGAATGCACGGAAGTAGGTATGTACCTTGCAATGAGCCGCCAGGCAGACCGCGAAGGCTATCCTGAAGTAGCTGAAGCTTTCAAGCGTTACGCATGGGAAGAAGCAGAACACGCTGCAAAATTTGCTGAATTGCTGGGTGACTGCGTATGGGATACCAAGACTAACCTTGAAAAGAGAATGAATGCAGAATCAGGCGCTTGCGAAGACAAGAAGCGTATCGCTACACGTGCCAAAGCATTGAATCTGGATGCTATCCATGACACAGTTCATGAAATGGCTAAAGACGAAGCTCGTCACGGTAAAGGTTTCGAAGGTCTGTACAACCGCTATTTCAAGAAATAATCCGAAACAATACGGTAGAATATAAAAAAGACTTGCAGAAGAAATTTCTGCAAGTCTTTTTTTATCGGTAACGGGGAATAACTTCCCCTTAAAAACGTAAACCTAAGGTCAGCAGCACCTGGCTTCGGGTATTTTTTACTTTCGTTGCTTCAGGAGAGCCTATCACTAACTGGCCTCCATCTTCATAGGCATTAATGAACGGATAGAAATCTTCCTTGTATGAAGAGAACTTATATGCCAAATCAGCATAAAACATAGACCCTCTGTAACCGAGACCCACTGTATAGTTACTCAAAGCTTTGGTATTTGCAAAATCCGTATCCGTCTGAATTGAGTTATAAGGCAAATCCTTATATGCATCACTATTGAAAATGGCAGAGGTATAATTGTATCCTGCACGCAAAGCAAACTGAGGAATCACTTTATATTCGGCTCCCAAACGAATGGTGCTCACCCCTTTCAGCATAGAAGTAGTACTGTTTTCGTACCCAAATGTATCGGAATAGCCTTCCTGGTCCTTGAATTTCATGGACGAATAGTCCTGATATTCATACTCTGCCCCTAAAGCCAAACTGGAACCTACAGTATATCCCAAACTTACATTATACGTCCATGGTGTCTGCAAGTGGAATTGACGCACCATGTCTCCATTCATTATATCATAAGTATCCACAGTATATTGACCAATCACACCGCTTCCTATACCCGACTCGTTAGCTATATCCAAATCATTCAAGACATTCGACTCCAGACGGGCATTTGTCTTATAATCCAGATTATAATAGGTCGGTGTATGAATGGCTAATCCAATCCTCAAAGGGGAATATTCGAAAGGACGCACGATGGCTCCGAATTTCACATCAAAACCCGAACCGTGTATCTTGTTCCAGCTCTGCAGATTATAATTCTGCCCGATGCTATTTCCGGCATTATCCAAATAGTCTTCACTATAAAAAGTATATTTATTGTAATCTATGGCATAAGCTCCCACAGTTACGCCTAAATATACCCGGTCATTAATATTGAATGAAATATTGAAATCATACTGTTCAATTCCGCCACGCTCTTCGGACCGGAAATTTCCATTTCCTCCTAAAAACATTCCTCCATATTCACCCGGAGTGATATACATTAAATCACCGTTCAGATTCTTTACCTGAATTCCGTTTTTCATATAGGGAACGTAACCGGAAGGGACATCTCCCTGTCCGTTGTGAGCAATAAAGTCGGTTATCAGATAACTGTCATATCCCAATGCGGATAGCCATCCTACTTCCGGATCTGTATAAATATTGCCCGACCAGTCCTTTATTCCTCCGGCTTGTGCCGCCATATAATCCGTTTGCGTATAATCGCCTAAATTACCTCCCATTGACATGTTCTTATAAAAAGACTTCGCCTTATGATAATTAAATCCGAAATTCACATAACGCAAAGCCGTAGCATTGCCTATCTTTGAAGAAATAACAAAACCGGCATTATCAAATGAGGTTTTCATCTTGTCTGCATTCATCTTACTTCCCATATAATTACTTTCAGTACCATAAGAAGAAAGACTGAATGACAACATTGCATCATTACTGCGATAAATACCTATACCGGCAGGGTTTGTAGCAATAGTGGAAATATCTCCGCCCAACGCACCCATAGCCCCGCCCATACTTACAAAGCGTGCTGTACCATTTAAATCCTTGTTTGCGATGTTGGCTGCATCGTACACGGTCTGTGCACTTACCGGAACTGCACCCAACATCCCCAAAACAGCTAAAGTTATAATTTTTTTCATATCCTACTCATCTTTTTCTATTGAATACTATACCTATCTTCTTCTTGAAGAACCACCACCTGACGAACGGGTAGCACCGCCGGAATAACTGCGTGAACTGCTACCGCCTCCCGAAGAATAACTACGGGTGGAAGAGTTGTTTTGCACAGGCGTATAAGAGCGACGGCTACTACTGTTACCGGTTGAATAATTGCGTGTTGACGATGCAGAACTGCCCCTGTTGTAAGTAGAAGGACTTCCGGCTGCGGAACGTCTTACACCCGTAGCATGTACACGGCTACTACTTCCCTGCACTCCTGAAGCTGAAGAACCTACCCGCGTACTGCTTGGACGGGTATATACCCTGCGCCGGGTAGAGGCGGCATCTGTACGGGTAGTTACCCCACTGCGTGTACCCGACGGACGTGTACCTACCACGCGTCTGGTGGTCGTACCGCTTTGTCCGTCTCTTCTATAGGATGACACACCTGAACGGACAGCCGAACCGGTCCTGCGAACCGTAGAAGAAGAATTTCTATAACTGCTTGCTCCCGAAGAACGGCGATAGGTATATGTATTACGCGGCCAATAACCGCCACCGGGATAACAGTGATGATGATAGTGGTGATGTCCCCACCAGCCGCCTCCATACCAGCCGCCCCAGCTTACGCTCCAGCCAAAGCCCCAGCCCGGACCATACCAACTGTTCCAACCCCAGCCATAATAGGGATAGCCGCCCCAACCGAAAGAGTTATAGCGCCAATCCCACCACAAACGGTTGGTGAAAGTAGGAAATGCATATGCGTACAATCCGTCCGTATATACATTCCAGTCCCATGGATTCAGACCATAAACTACATCCCAGTAAAGCGGGCTGCTGATACTGATGGCATAGCGTGGATTGCGGAAACGGATAATGCGCGTGGCATATTCATAATCATCTTCCGAACCGTCAAAACCGTTCACCCATTCTCCATCCAGGCCATCGTCTTCTTTTTCGTCTATATAAAGCGTATCATTCTCTTGTGAAAAGTCATAGTCTTTAGAGTCATACCGACGATTATACTCGTCTACATCACGAATATTCCCTTTACGGTCTTTCACTACAATGGTCGTATTGCCCGACGACGCATAAACCGTAGTCGGAGCATTTGTCTTTACTACAACCGCATCGGCAGCCGGAGTTTTTTTCTTCTCCGTCTTTTCCTCTTTTTTCTTGGAAGGAGTGTAGTAAAGGTCGTCATCTACACTTTGAGCTGAAAGTGCCCACGGAAGACACAATGCAAAAAGCGATAAAAAAACAATCTTTTTCATATTTATTTGGTTTATGGGTTTACAATTCCATACTTTTTCACACCACAAAGATAACGCAGGGATTTACTCTATACAGAAGATTTTCCCCAAAGATTTATAGGGATTTCCCTAAATGCACCTATCTTTGTATCCAAAACAAATATACGCAGAAATAGGATTTTCTCCTATACCTGCCTTTTGCATTTAACAAACAATCATATTCCGATGAAATATTTAGAATTTACATTCCATACCACTCCCTGCACGGAAAGAAAGCAGAAGAACTGGGAATGCATGAAATAAACAGACAGATTGACAACAATTGGGCCTGCCTTGTTTTAGGTTCATAAAGATTCTTTTCTGATTCTAAACATTCAGAACGAAAAATCTGAAATCAGAAATGTCAGATTAAAACATACGAATAAAGGTCGGATTTTCGCATATTGCCAAAAGTCCAACCTTCATTCCATGAATTTTTTCTCATTATTATTGCTTCCTATGCAGAGCTGCTTGAGCTCATAATAACTGCCGTTGTAAATATTGAAATCTACGTAGCCTTTAATGCCCGGCAACTTGCCCACATCCGTATGCTGCCAGAACTTCCATTTGCCCTTATACTGAACCTTGTCAACATAATAGTGGGCTATCCAGTAAGGATAATCATCGAAGACAGGCGCACTCAGATATTGCTCCTTAAATTTATAATAGGTGTAGATGATAGGTTTAACATGATACTTATCCTCTACAATATGCAGCCAGGTAAGCACATCACGCTGGAAATCCTCCACACTCTTATCTGCCGGCTTATGTTCAATATCCAGTACCGGAGGCAAATCGCCATCCGTAAGATGAACCTGGTCTAGGAAATAATAGGCCTGTTTTCGGGCTGTCGACTTATTGCTCCAGAAATGATAAACACCCCGGATGAAACCGAAATCGCGAGCCTGATTAAAGTTCTCGCGAAAATTCTCATCGAGCCGTGAAGAACCTTCCGTACTCTTGATGATGACGAAGCGCACAGGACACCCCTTGATCATCGCATTCTTGAGCTGTTCCCAGTCTATCTTGCCCTGATAATGCGAAATGTCGATTCCATGAATCTCGTAACCTTCAGGATATTCAGCATCGCCATAAAGCGCACGCCATCGGAAACCAGTTGGCCCTACAAAGAAATGATAGAACAGAAAGACATAGAGCACGATAACCGCCGTTCCGCCTATCCACCACGCCCAACGGGGATAGCGTTGCAAAAAAGAAGACGAACGCCTTCTACCACGGGAGCCGCCACGCCGAGGAGTTTTCTTTCTCGCCATGGCACTCTTTTTCTGTAAAGAAGCCGTTCGTCTTGTTGACATATAAAAAAATATTTATTCTATTTTTTACTTAGCCTGCTCCAACTGGAGAGTCTTTGTGGTCTGGTCGCAAACCTCAGAAGGACCCCAGTACTGGATAGGACCTGGATAAACGTAAGCTGTTTCCTTAGCCCACTCATCGCGCTTAGAAGCGAAGAACTTGAATGGAGCGCCATCCAGCTCAACGAGAGCCTTGCGGATAACTGGCTTGTTAGCACCATTACGACGCTCGATGTTCATCATCATAGTGATTGGCACACCACCTGCAATCCACTCTGCTGCAGGAGCTGTTGTGTTCTTGATGATACTCAACCAAGCCCTCGGGGATAAGAACCGTACCGAAGTTATTGCCCTGTGCGGCACGATTAGCCACCACCTGAGCGATACCTGTTACGATATCATCCAAAGACATATCCTTAGCTTCAACTTCTTCGGAGATAATACAGATATTAGGCTGTACTTGCAATGCACATTCCAAAGCGATATGTGAAGCGGAACGTCCCATCAGTTTTATGAAATGCCAGTACTTACGTGCCGAGTTACAGTCGCGCTGGATATTACCGATTACTTCGGCATACGTTTTGCAAGCTGTATCGAATCCGAAAGAAGTTTCAATCATTTCGTTCTTCAAGTCACCGTCGATAGTTTTCGGACACCCGATAACCTGTACACCGCAATTCTTCGCAGCATAATACTCAGCCAATACGCAGGCATTTGTATTAGAATCGTCACCACCGATAATAACCAGTGCTTTGATATTCAATTCTTTCAAGATTTCCAGTCCTTTTTCAAACTGTTCCTCTTTCTCCAATTTGGTACGGCCTGAACCTATGATATCGAAACCACCGGTATTACGATATTCATCGATGATATCGGCAGTCAGTTCCATATAGTTATGGTCTACCAAACCACCGGGGCCAAGAATGAAACCGTACAGTTTGCTATCTTTGTTCAACTTTTTAATACCGTCAAAAATACCGGATATCACATTGTGACCACCGGGAGCCTGACCACCGGAAAGAATTACACCCACATTCATAGCAGGGAAATCAACGGTCTCATCGGTATTTTCGAACTTAATCAAAGGCATTCCATACGTATTGGGGAACAATTTCTTGATTTCTTCCTGATCGGCAACCGACTGGGTAGCTGCGCCGGCCACTGCTTTTACAGTACCTGTCAGCCCTTTCGGAAGTTTGGGCTGATAGGCAGCCCTTGCAATTTGCAATGCACTTTTAGTCATTTCTCTTAATTATTTAAAGGTGTTAGTAAAGTTTCGTTTAAAAGCGTCGCAAATTTCGCTCTTTTCCGCAAGAAATGCAAACTGAATGAAGAAATAATGCAAACTTATTCTTCTATCTGCCAGCCTCCACCCAAAGCCTTATAAACATTTACCACTGCTATCAGTTCGTCACGGATTGCATTGCTGACACCAATCTGGGCATCGAAATATCCACGCTGGGCATCAAGCACGTCCATGTAATTAATAACACCATTAATATATTGCAACTGCGCTAAATCCACGTACGTTTTGGCTGAACGTTCCAATTTGAGACGTAACTGATACACTTCCTTTATTTTGTTGAAGTCCACAATTGCGTTCTTAGCCTCTTTAAAAGCATTCAGCACCGTTTTCTCATAGCTATGAACTTCCGCCTCAAACGAAGCTTTCTGTGCCTTTAGAGCAGCCCGGTTCTTACCCCAATTGAAAAGCGGAGTCAATACTGCTCCGTTCAACAATGAATAAGGCGACTGAAGGAAGTTTGACAAGACATCACTCTCCAATCCAAACTGACCGGTCAGCGACAACCGAGGAAACATATTGGTATAGGCCACTTTCACACGAGCATGTTCAGCTATAAGCTGCTGCTCCGCAGCACGAATGTCAGGACGACGTTCCAATAAGCCGGACGGCAATCCTACAGGTAAAGACTCCGGCACATCCAACTCCTCCAAAAAGCGGCTGCGCTCTATACGTGTAGGAAATTCACCGGCAAGAAAAGCTATGTCATTCTCCTTAATGGAAATCTTACGTTCCAGATCCGGAACAAGCGTAGCTGTACGCGCCAACTCTACTTGCGCCTGCTGATAAGATGTCTCCGAAGTAAGTCCGCCTTCAAAACGGATTCTTGCAAGACGCACACCTTCTTCACGAGCCTTTTGTGTCTGACGGACAATTTCCAATTCTGTATCGAGTGCTACCAGCTCGTAATATGCCTGCGCCACTTCCGCAACAATTGTCATACGCAAGGCACGCTGTGATTCTACACTTTGCAGATAATCGGCAACAGCAGCTACTTTTTTCCAACGCAGATTTCCCCAAAGGTCAAGTTCCCACGACAAAAGAGCCTTTGCTTCATAGCTGTTACCCACATCGCGGCTATGTCCGCCATAGTTTTCAACTTCACGCTCTGCCTCTATTTTTCCATTTAACTGAGGAAGTAGATTAGCTACGCTGATACGTTTCTGGGCCGCCATTTCTTTCACGCGAGCGGCCGCAACGAGCATATCTTTATTATACTCCAATGCGCGTGCTATCAGATTACGCAAAGTATTGTCTGTATAAACAGCCTGCCACTGCTCATCGGCAATGCTGATGCTGTCCTGCTGTTGCATCAAACTGTCGGGCAATGCCATTTCGGGACGTACATAGCTTTTGCCTACCTTGCACGATGCAAAAAGAACCGGGGCGAGCAACAGAAGTATATATATATTCTTTTTTTTCATAAGAGTGTAATCAGAATTCATTTACAATGTTATCATCAATCTTTTTTGATTTTGTGTTGCACTTTTTCCTTTGCCTTATAAATCAAAACAAAGAAGAAAGGCACAAGCACAATGCCGAATACAATGGCAAAAATCATTCCAAAGAAAACTCCCGTACCTATTGCCTGACGGCTTGCAGATCCCGGTCCGCTTGCAAGAACCATAGGAAGCATACCCAATACAAAGGCAAGTGAAGTCATCAATATAGGACGGAAACGGAGTTGGGCGGCATGAATGGCCGACTGCACCAAATCTCCTCCATTATCCACCTGTACTTTGGCAAACTCAACGATAAGGATAGCATTTTTTGCTGCAAGTCCCACCAACATTACCAAACCAATCTGGAAATAAATATCATTTTCCAAGCCACATACAGCAACGCCCAAATAAGCTCCCAATGCAGCTACCGGCAACGAAAGCAATACAGCAATAGGCACAGTCCAGCTTTCGTATTGTGCTGCCAGGAACAGGAATACGAAGAGGAATACCAACGTCAGCACCAGTCCGGTCTGCCCACCGGCTTTCTTCTCCTGATAAGAAAGTCCGCTCCACTCAACACCTATATTATCCGGTAAATGTTCGCGCGCTATCTGTTCCATAATCTCCATAGCCTGGCCGGAACTGTACCCCTGTGCCGCCGAACCGAGAATAACTGCAGTAGTAAACATATTGAAACGTTTAATACTGCCCGGACCGGTTGTATAGGATGCATTACCCAACGAGGTTAACGGAATCATTGCACCATTAGCTGCTTTTACAAAGAACAGATTAATGTTCTCTTTGTGCTCACGATACGGAGCTTCAGCCTGAATATATACCTTATATATACGATTGAACATATTAAAGTCATTCACATATACGGAACCCGTATAAGCTTTCATCGTAGAGAACACATCTGCCAACGGCACTCCCAGCATCTTCACCTTGTCACGGTCTACATCAAAATAGAGTTGCGGAATCTCAGACTGCAAAGAAGAAGAAAGTCCCGTCAATTCCTTGCGTTTCTGAGCATAATACATCAAAGTATCCGCTGCCTGTACCAGATTTTCAAAAGTAGCTTCCCCACGTGCCTCAAGCTGCATTTCAAAGCCACCGGATGTTCCCAATCCCGGGATTACAGGAGGAGTAGAAAGATAGACTCTACATTCGGGGTATTCCCTCAAATCCTTTTCCACTTTCTCCATTATCTTATTGATAGTGGTATTTTTGCGTTCCTCCCAGGGCTTCAATATAACAGTTAACTCACTGCGCGCCTGATTGCTTCCTACACGCGGACTGCTACCCGTTACATTCTGCACATAAGCCACATACGGATTCTGCTCCAGATACTGCACGGCACGATCGGTCACGATACGGGTACGTTCCAAAGTAGAACCTTCCGGCAGTTCCAACTCCACTTTAAAGTATCCCTGGTCTTCCACCGGCAAGAAACTGGTAGGAATCAGACGGTGAATGATGAAAATAGCTATCAATACCATACCGAATGCACTCATCAAACGTCTGGGATGCTTGATAACGCGGCTGATAACACCAATATACTTATGATTACTGATATTCAACCATTCGTTAATCTTACGGAACACGATATTCTTTTTCTTTCCGCTGTCGGGCTTCAGGATAAGCGAACACATCACGGGACTAAGCGTCAGTGCCACAACTGTAGAAAGCAATACCGATACAGCAATGGTAATAGTAAACTGACGATATAATTGTCCGGTGATACCGCTCAGGAAGCTTACCGGAACAAATACGGCACAGAGCACCAATGAGGTTGCAATCAAAGCACTTGCCAAACCGTTCATTGCTTTTTTCGTTGCTTCATAAGGAGAGAGTTTTTCCGTTTCCATCAGATGTTCCACATTCTCTACTACCACGATAGCATCGTCCACGACAATACCGATAGCAAGTACCAACCCCAACAGGGTCAGGATATTAAGCGAGAATCCGAAAATCAGCATGAATCCGAAAGTACCGATCAAAGAAATAGGCACTGCAACAACAGGTATCAAAGTAGCACGCCAGCTTTGCAGTGAAAGGAACACTACCAATACCACAAGAACCAATGCTTCGAACAGTGTTTTGTACACTTCATGGATAGATTCCGAAATATATGTGGTCATATCGAAAGGTATCTCGTAACTCATTCCTTCGGGGAAATTCTTGCTGATTTCCTCCATAGCTTCTTCACGCTGTTTGCTACTTCCATAGCGTTGGCACCCGGAAGCATATAGATGGCCAATACTGCTGCATTTTCTTTGTTAATGGCACTCTCGGTATTGTATGATTGTGCTTCGAGTGAGATGCGGGCCACATCACGTAAACGGATGATGGAACCATCGGCATTGGCACGGACTACGATTTCCTCAAACTGGCTTACAGTAGATAGACGTCCCTGAGTAGTGATGGGAATGGTTACGTCTAATCCTTGTACGGGTTGTTGTCCCAGTACACCGGCTGCTGATTCCCGATTTTGGTCTTTCAGTGCATTCTGCAGATCGGCTACGGTCAGACCGAAATTGGCCAGTTTGTCGGGCTGTACCCAAATTTGCATGGCGTAATATCGGCTTCCGATGTTTGAAACACGTCCTACGCCAGGGATACGGCGGATTAGGTCCAGTACATTCAGAGTAGCAAAGTTGCTAAGGTATATTTCATCGAATTTCGGGTCGGTAGAGGTAAGGCATAGGGTTAGCAATTGACTGGCAGCCTGTTTCTCTACCGAAATACCATTTTGTATAACTTCTGCTGGAAGACGTGATTCTGCTAACTTGATACGGTTCTGTATTTCTACTGCCGCCAGATCGGGATCTGCCGAGATATCAAAAGTGACGGTGGCTGAAAAACCTCCCGAATTGGAACTGTTTGATTCCATGTAAAGCATTCCTGGAGTACCGTTCAATTCCTGTTCTATAGGAGTGGCTACCGCTTGTGATACTGTCAGGGCACTGGCACCCGGATAGGATGCGCTGATTTTCACTACCGGCGGGGTAATCTGCGGATATTGGTCAATGGGTAGCATCGTGAGACCGATGATACCGACAATGACTATTAATATGGAGATGACAGCTGAAAATACCGGTCTGTCTATAAAGAAACTAACTTTCATAATGTCTATTGTTTTTTTGAATGCGTAAATTTTCCTCCATAGGGGAATTCGTATTCGGGAGTGAAATTATCCGATCGTATCTTTTTCCTCCGTTTTTTTGTCTTCTACAGCAGGACTTACTTTTACTTTCATGCCTGGATTCAGCTTGTGGTATCCTTCTATAACAATGTCTTCTCCGGGAGCCAAGCCTCTTTCCACCACTACTTGATTCTGGAATTCAGGTCCTAATTCAATGAAACGTCTCTCTACTGTAGAATCTCGGCGCATTACATATATATAAGCACCGCCTTTCTCTATGATAACGGCCTTTAAGGAACTACCGTAGCTTTTTCTCTACGTCCAATAATAGTTTTACTTTCGTGAACTGTCCGGGAAGTAATACTCTGTTCGGATTAGGCATTTCGGCACGTACGGAGAATGTACCTGTGCGGGGTCAACTTGCGGTTCTGCAAAGTCTACATAACCTTTGTAAGGATAAATAGTATTGTCAGCTAGAGTAATCGTGATATTAGGGTTGCCAAGAGCGGGTAGAATCCTGACGGCCTATCTCTATATTGCGCTCTTTGCTTTTCAGATAGTCTAGAGCTGTCATGCTGAAATCCACTAATACAGTATCACTTTTTACTTCAAATAGCCTTCCACACGTGCACGGACTTCCACAAACTGTTGTGCACGTATACGACCTACATACTCACCAAAAATTTCCACATCACCCACTTCGGCAGGTTCTACAATAACAGTAGGTAATTCCGGCTGAATTTTCTTGGGCCAAGTCAATATCAGATAACCGGCAAGCAGCACTGTCATGCAGGCTATCATCATTATCACCCGTTTCTTTCTCAGCTTTAATTCTTTTTTTGTAAAAAATAGTCTCATGCTTGTTTGTTTATTTAATTTAACCCTATTTCCCATTTCAAAGCAAACGCAATGCCAAAGCAGGACAAAGGGTATTCTTTATTATATAATAGTTTAGTTATCAGACATGAACATATATATAAGTAGTAATATTCCACCTGCTTTCCACACTCACATTGTAGAAAATCTCCACAAATGTAGAATTATTCCACGAACTATTTCTCATTAAAAACACATAAATTTTCATTTTTCCACTCAACTCATGAAGAAAAACACTATCTTTACCGAAAATAACACTATTCATTCACATAAAAAGTAAAGATTATGGCAAGTAGAAAAGCATTGAAAAAGAACGTCAATTATATCGCCGGTGAATTATTCGCCGAATGCCTTATGAACAGTCTGTATGTACCCGGAACAGACAAGAAGAAAGCTGATGAACTAATGGGTGAAATTCTGAAAATGCAAGATGAATTCATCAGCCGTATCAGCCATACCGAACCGGGAAATGTAAAAGGTTACTACAAGAAATTCCGTTCTGATTTTAATGCAAAAGTAGACTCAATCATTGAAGCTATCGGCAAACTTAAATAATAAGAATGAAGAAAAGACTATATAGTTTTATCTATTATCGCCTGTTAGGTTGGAAAACAAATGTAACAGTGCCCAACTATGACAAATGTGTCATTTGTGCAGCGCCACATACATCCAACTGGGATTTGTTTGTCGGCAAACTGTTTTATGGTGCCATCGGACGAAAAACCAGCTTTATGATGAAGAAAGAGTGGTTTTTTTTCCCTTTGGGATTGATATTCAGAGCTATCGGCGGCATACCGGTAGACCGAAGCCGGAACACATCTTTGGTAGACCAGATGGCAAACAGATTTGCCGGAAGCAAACTGTTTCATTTAGCCATTACTCCGGAAGGTACGCGCAAATCCAACCCTAACTGGAAAAAAGGTTTTTACTTCATTGCATTGAAAGCACAAGTTCCTATCATGCTTATCGGTATAGATTATCCTACCAAGACTATAACTTCCACCAAGGCAATAATGCCAACAGGAGACTTTGAGAAGGACATGCATGAAATAAAGCTCTATTTTAAAGATTTTCGCGGAAAGATTCCTGAGAATTTCTCCGTTGGAATAAATTAAAAGACAACCGATAGCAACTGTTTACTAAAATGAACCGACTGCGTGTCAGTATCCTACAAATGGATATTGCTTGGGAGAATAAACAAGACAATCTTCGCCGTCTTCGCGAAAAGCTGGAAGCTCTTCGCGGAGCGACGGAGATTATTGTTTTACCGGAAACCTTTTCTACCGGTTTCAGCATGAACACCGACACATTGGCAGAACCGGTAACAGGTAATACAATTACAACACTACGCCAATGGGCTTCAGAATATCAGATAGCTATTGCCGGAAGCTACATAGCTTGTGAAGAGAATTTTGTTTCATCTGAAAGCAATCCATTATCCTACAAAAACTCTACCTATTACAACCGCGCCTTTTTCCTCACTCCCGAAGGGGAAGCTTATTTTTACGATAAACGACATCTGTTCCGCATGGGCAACGAGACAGATAATTTCACGGCAGGCAGCCGTCGTATCATAATTTCGTATCGAGGTTGGAATATACTGCTACTCGTCTGCTACGACCTGCGCTTTCCGGTATGGAGCCGGAATACAGGCAATGAATACGACCTCCTGATTTACGTTGCCAACTGGCCTGTACCCCGACGTAAAGTCTGGGACATACTTTTACAGGCACGGGCATTGGAAAATATCAGTTACGTTTGCGGTGTAAACCGTATCGGTAAAGACGGTAATAGCTTCTCCTATAACGGCGGCAGCGCAATCTACTCATACAAAGGTGAAATGCAGATTCAAGTGCCCGACCATGAAGAAGGAACAGCTACGGCTACTCTTGAACTTTCCGCACTACAAGAATTCAGAAACAAATTTCCGGCATGGAAAGATGCGGATTCATTCACTATCGTCTCAGATAGTAATTCACGGTAGTCACTACCCGTATACTTTTAATATAAGGCGTATTGGCATCTCTGTCCGATATGGAGAATTGTCCCTGCGAAGCATTCCGTATCTTCCCCAGGCTACTGTCTGAGTCTTTTGCAAACTTTTCGGCAGCGGCACGGGCATTTTTCGTAGCTTCTTCTATCATTTGCGGTTTCACATCATTCAAGCCTGTAAATTCATACACCACATTATAGCGATAATCACCTCCACTGATGGCAATACCCTGTTTCAACAGTTCAGCCTGTTCCGACATCAGTTTCCGTACCTTATCTACATTTTTTGAAGTAACCGTAATGACTGATGTAGCATTATACCGATAAGCAATATCACGATTTCCATAGCGTTCGGCCTGCATATCTATCACTTCCGGAGGGGCAATACTGATTTCTTCCTTAGCAATGCCGTTGCTTTCCAAAAATTTCACAATTGCCTTGTTTTTCTGTTCCATATTGGCATAAAGCAGCGACGGATCATTCCCTATATCTTTATACATCAAGGGCCATATCACCTTATCAGCAGGAACTTCCATCTCAGCCAACCCTTTTACACTGACAATACGTTCTTTATCTATAAAATCATTTATACCCCATTTAATTATCACTCCCAGCAGTACCATACCAACGGCAATAATAGCCGCTTCTACTTTCCATGTTTTCATAATCCATCGTTTTATTAAGTTTATCAATAAGTAAAACAAAATAACGAAAAATAAAGTTCCCGCTTACCATCATCCTGATTAAAAGATATTAAACAGGTATTTCTTTAAACATTACGTATTAAATTTTAGAGTATTTAATAGAAATACCTAAATGTATGGAGTGCATCTTACCTAAAAAGTAGTTATTTTTGTCCTTTGAAATAATATCTGACGACTGAAACAATTAATTTATTAACACTAACCCCTAAATCCTATGTTGACTCAACTTATCAACGCACGTATTCTGACCCCTCAAGGTTGGCTCAAGGACGGTTCCGTACTCATCAGAGACGGAAAAATTTTAGAAGTAACCAATTGCGACCTCGCCGTTATCGGTGCACAACTGATTGATGTAAAAGGAATGTATGTACTGCCCGGCGGTGTAGAAATCCATGCACATGGCGGTGGCGGACGCGATTTTATGGAATGTACCGAAGACGCTTTCCGCGGTGCGGTCCAAACCCACATGAAATACGGAACTACCAGCATATTCCCTACTCTGTCCTCTTCTACCGTACCGATGATTGAACATCTGCACCTCGAAGGCCACTATCTGAACATGGCGATGGCAGGCGGACAGATGCCCGAGAACATCAAGAATCCCGACCCTAACGAATACATTCCTATCGTGGAAAACTGGCACTGCATCAAGCGTTGGGATGCTGCTCCCGAATTACCCGGAGCCATGCAGTTCGGAAAATATATCACCGGAAAAGGCATTTTGGCTTCGGTAGCCCATACACAAGCCGAATTTGAGGACATACGTACAGCCTATGAAGCCGGATACACACATGCTACACATTTCTATAATGCAATGCCCGGATTCCACAAACGCCGTGAATACAAATACGAAGGCACTGTGGAGAGCATTTACCTCATGGACGACATGACTGTGGAAGTTGTAGCCGACGGTATCCATGTACCGCCCACAATCCTGCGCCTGGTCTACAAGATAAAAGGTGTGGAACGGATGTGCGCCATCACCGATGCCCTGGCATGTGCGGCCAGCGACAGCAAAGAAGCTTTCGACCCGCGTGTCATCATTGAAGACGGAGTCTGTAAGCTTGCGGACCACTCCGCCCTTGCCGGCAGTGTGGCTACTATGGACCGGCTGATACGTACAATGGTGCAGAAAGCCGATATACCTCTGGCAGACGCCGCACGAATGGTATCCGAAACACCGGCACGCATTATGGGTGTATACGACCGTAAAGGCTCGCTCCAAAAAGGGAAAGATGCCGATATTATCGTAATGGACGAAGATTTGAAGATTAGAGCAGTATGGGCAATGGGTAAATTAGTGCCTGAAACCGATACTTTATCATAAAATTTATCCCAACATCATGCGGATGAACTTTGTTTTTCGTATTTTTGTTAAGTTTTGAACAAGCGAACAGCTTTAATCATTTATTAATAACCAAATATTGTATGAAAACCAATCTTAGTTCTCAAATTACTCTGAATAGAGTATCCCCCAGGTACTACAGACCGGAGAACGCTTTCGAGCGATCGGTACTGACACGTCTCGAGAAAATTCCGACAGACATTTACGAGTCTCCCGAAGAAGGAGCCAACCAAATTGCATTGGACATCGCACAGATGATTCGTGACAAGCAAAAGGCCGGACGCTTCTGTGTATTGGCACTGGCTGGCGGCAACTCACCGCGCAATGTCTATTCGGCCCTTGTGCGCATGCATAAAGAAGAAGGACTGAGTTTCCGCAATGTAGTGGTATTCAACCTTTACGAATATTATCCGTTGGCTTCAGACGCTGTGAACAGCAACCTCAATTCTTTAAAGGAAATGCTACTCGACCACGTAGACATTGACATGCAGAACGTATTCAGCCCCAGCGGTACTATCGCCAAAGATACTATTTTCGAATATTGCCGTTTGTACGAGCAACGTATCGAAAGTTTCGGCGGCATTGATATAGCTGTGTTAGGTATCGGACGTGTCGGTAATATCGGTTTCAACGAACCGGGTTCACGCCTGAACTCCACCACCCGATTGATTTTGCTGGACAGTGACTCACGCAACGAAGCATCCAAAATGTTCGGAAGCATTGAAAGCACACCGGTAAGTTCCATAACCATGGGAGTAGCCACCATCCTCTCGGCAAAGAAAATATATCTGCTGGCATGGGGTGAGGAGAAAGCGCAAAAGGTGAAAGAATGCGTTGAAGGTCCGGTAACAGATACTATTCCTGCATCTTATCTGCAGACTCATAACAATGCCCATATCGCCATCGACCTTTCGGCAGCCGCCAACCTGACGCGTATCCAACGCCCCTGGCTAGTAACTTCCTGCGAATGGAACGACAAGCTCATCCGCAGTGCCATCGTCTGGTTGTGCCAACTCACCGGAAAGCCGATTCTGAAACTGACTAACAAAGATTATAACGAAAACGGTCTGAGTGAGTTGCTTGCCCTCTACGGTTCTGCTTATAATGTAAATATCAAGATTTTCAACGATCTGCAACACACCATCACCGGTTGGCCGGGCGGCAAGCCGAATGCAGACGACACTTATCGCCCCGAACGTGCGAAACCGTATCCAAAACGTGTCATTGTATTCTCTCCGCATCCGGACGATGATGTCATATCCATGGGAGGTACTATCCGCCGACTGGTAGAACAGAAACATGACGTACATGTGGCTTACGAGACTTCCGGTAACATTGCCGTAGGCGATGAAGAGGTAATCCGTTTCCTGCACTTCATCAACGGTTTCAACCAACTCTTTAACAACAGTGAGGACCAAGTTATCAACGAAAAGTACACCGAAATCCGCAACTATCTGAAAGATAAGAAAGACGGTGATATGGACACCCGCGACATCCTGACTATCAAAGGACTGATTCGCCGCGGTGAAGCGCGTACGGCATGTACTTATAATAATATCCCGTTGGATCACTGCCATTTCCTCGACCTGCCGTTCTATGAAACTGGTAAGATTCAAAAGAACCCCATCAGCGAAGCCGATGTGGAAATCGTACGCAACCTGTTGCGTGAAGTGAAACCCCACCAAATCTTCGTTGCCGGCGACCTTGCCGACCCACACGGCACACACCGTGTTTGTACGGATGCCGTATTCGCAGCTATCGACCTTGAAAAGGAAGAAGGAGCCAAATGGCTGAAAGATTGCCGCATCTGGATGTATCGCGGTGCATGGGCAGAATGGGAAATCGAGAACATTGAAATGGCAGTGCCCATCAGTCCCGAAGAATTACGTGCGAAACGTAACTCTATCCTGAAGCACCAAAGCCAGATGGAGAGCGCACCATTCCTGGGCAACGACGAACGTCTGTTCTGGCAGCGAAGCGAAGACCGCAACCGCGGTACAGCTGCATTGTACGACAGCCTGGGTCTGGCATCCTACGAAGCTATGGAAGCATTCGTAGAATACATTCCGCTGTAAATGTTTGCTAAATAGAAACAAGAGAGTGGGAAGTGATGAACTTCTCACTCTTTTTTTATGTATTTTTGTACGGTACTTAACCATCGGACATGAAAAAACTATATTTATCCATATTGTTCCTGCTCGCAGGAGTTGGTTCCGTCTTTTCACAAGACGTAGAACAGGCCGTTCGGGAACGGCTACAGGCCTTTTTCCAAACGTATATCCCTGTCAATGTCAATATCGGTACATGCCGACTCGACAGTGTACGTATCGATTTCCACCGAAAAACAATCCGCATCTATACCGATAATACATTCTCCTACCAACCCTTCCGGCCAGAAACGGTGAACAGAATTTACCGGGACATCAAAGAAATTCTTCCGGGTCCCGTAACTTACTTCGACATTACTGTCTTTACAGACGGACATTCCATCAACGAGCTTATTCCCAACACATACAGAAACGGAAAAAAAGACAAGAGCCGCCTGTTTACCGATATACACTATAAAGACGCTCCCTGGGTGACCCGTACGTCCCGTCCTTTTGAAATAACCCGCGGACTGGAGGGACGCCATATCGCTCTGTGGCAAAGTCACGGAAAATACTACATTAATAACAAAGACAAATGGGGTTGGCAGCGTCCGCGCTTGTTCTGTACCTCCGAAGACCAATTCACACAATCGTTCATCCTGCCTTACCTCATCCCGATGCTGGAAAATGCGGGAGCCAACGTATTCACCCCTCGCGAACGGGACACGCAAAAACAGGAAATCATTGTAGACAACGATGACAACCGGAACACCACAAACTCCCTCTATCTTGAGGTAAAGAGCAGAAAAGCACAGTGGGAAAAAACCGCTCTGCCTGGATTTGCACAACAGAAGCGTATCTACACGGAAGGAGAAAATCCTTTTCATGACGGTACAGCCCGCTTTGCACAAACTGAAAAGAAGAAAAACAAAGCCTTTGCCGAGTGGGTTCCCGACATCCCGGAAACCGGAGAATATGCTGTATACGTTTCCTATCAAAGCCTGCCCAACAGCGTGAGCGATGCCAAATACCTTGTATTCCATAACGGCGGTGTCGCTGAGTTTAAAGTAAACCAACGTATAGGCGGAGGCACATGGGTATATCTCGGCACTTTTACTTTCGACAAAGGAAGCAACGACTACGGCATGGTAGTATTGAGCAATGAAAGCCGGGAAAAAGGAGTGGTATGCGCCGATGCCGTGCGCTTCGGCGGTGGTATGGGCAACATTGCGCGCGGCGGCCAAGTCAGCGGTCTGCCCCGTTATCTGGAAGGCGCGCGTTATTCCGCCCAATGGGCCGGTATGCCCTACCCCGTATATGCCGGATACAAAGGACAGAACGACCTTTCGGATGATATCAATGTACGTTCGCGTACAATCAACTACCTATCGGGCGGTTCCGTATTCAACCCCAAAGAACCGGGATTGGGAGTTCCTCTTGAGATGAGTATAGCACTGCACAGCGATGCGGGTTTCAGGACAGACGACCAGATTGTAGGTACACTCGGCATCTACACTACCCATTTCAACGATGGCAAGTTAGCGGCAGGAACAAACCGCTACGCCTCGCGCGACCTTGCCGACCTGTTCCTCACCCGTCTGCAACAGGACATCCGTTCCACTTTCAATGCAGACTGGACGCGCCGCAGCATGTGGAACCGCAACTACAGCGAGACCCGCCTGCCTGCTGTTCCTTCCACAATTGTAGAACTTCTGTCGCACCAGAATTTTGCCGACATGCGCTTGGGACACGACCCAAAATTCAAGTTCACGGCAAGTCGTGCCCTATACAAATCCATCCTGCAATATATCTGTACCCAGCATAATAAAGAATACGTCGTACAGCCCTTACCTGTCCACAATTTCTCCGTCCGCTTCGGTAAGAAGAAAAATACCCTGGAACTTTCCTGGCAAGGAGTGGATGACCCGTTGGAACCGACTGCCACACCCCGCGAATACATTGTCTATACACGCATCGGGCGAGGCGGATTTGACAATGGTGTACGCGTAAGCAATCCTTTCCACACTCTGAAGATAGAACCGGGCATCGTCTATTCCTTCAAAGTAACGGCAGTGAACCGGGGTGGTGAAAGCTTCCCGTCCGAAATCCTTGCCGCATACAAGTCCAAGCACGAAAAAGCACGCGTTCTCATCATCAACGGTTTCGACCGTATCAGTAGCCCTGCTGTGATAAACACACCCGACGAAGCCGGCTTTGACTTGACGAAAGACCCCGGAGTACCTTATCTATATGATATATCACTCTGCGGCAGCCAGCTGAATTTCGACCGCAAAGAAGCCGGAAAACGTTTGGGAGAAAGCGGCAATGAATACGAAGGGATAAAAATAGCCGGAAACACATTCGACTATCCCTTTATACACGGTAAAGCCATACAGACCGTCGGCGGCTACAGCTTTACTTCATGCAGCGATGAAGCCGTAGAAAACGGTAGTGTAGCATTGGAGGAATATCCAATAGCAGACTATATTCTGGGACTGGAAAAGACGGACGACAATCTGTCACGGGCAACCTATTACAAAACTTTCTCTTCGTCCATGCAGCGTGCCTTGACAGCCTACTGCCGGTCGGGCGGCAACCTACTGGTCAGCGGTGCATACATAGGCAGCGACATGAACGACTCGCAAGGCAATCGGGAATTCACCCAAAACATCCTGAAATACCGTTTTGACAGCAGCTTACAGGTATCCGGCGAACATATCGGCATACAAGGTCTGGGGCGCATCCTCAGCATTCCCCGCCTGCCCAATGAACGGGCTTATCCCGTGACGACCCCCGATTGTATCCGCCCTATGGCAACCGCCTTTCCCGTAATGACCTATACCGGAAGAAATCTTCCTGCTGCCGTAGCTTATAAAGGTAACGACTACCGCACATTCATCATGTCATTTCCCTTTGAAAGTATCCGGGAAGAAGCCGGCAGAACAGCGGTTATGGCATCCATTCTGCATTTCTTTTCCGCCGATAATGCAGGTGTGCACAGAGAATAACGGCAATCTTGATAAATAATCCGGTGAAATAGGTATAATCTGTGGTGAAAAACTTATCTTTGCTTTTACAGAAAATATGAATCACCGAATATTAACCATTAAAACATTAACGCCATGTACACTATACAAGCCAATCCCAGCGGAACCCGCAACTTGGAAATCTCGGAAGAGAACCTTGCCACTATCGAAAAATACGGTCTCTTCCGTCATCTCATCGACAGTAACGGCATCGTGGACGAAACCGTGCTCGACAAACTCAAACTGAATATCCGTTCTCTCATTGCCGCCCAAGAAGAGGACAGCAAAGACCTGCTCGACCTCTGCATCGATGTTATCTACCACAACAATATGAAAGCCTTCGGATTACAGCAGCTTATCAAGCTCTACCTGCAATGGCTTTCCCAACAAACAATCATAGAAGAGGAAGAAAATAAATGAGAACCATCGACACACGTGGACAGAGCCTGTACAGTCCTCTTATTCCGGCCATAAAGGCCATGTGCGAAGCCGGAAAAGGCGAGAAACTGGAAATCATTATGGACGATGTAACCGCCTTTAATGACCTCAAAGAGTATCTTGCCGAACAGGGAATCGGCTTCCGGGAGATTTACGACGGAGAGGAAATGCTGGTACAATTCTGTAAGTAATTAAAACTTTCCGTATCTTTGCACCCATGAAAGAGTACAGACTGACTGATTGGTTACCTACAACCAGGAAAGAAGTGGAACTTCGCGGGTGGGATGAGCTGGACGTTATTTTGTTCAGCGGTGATGCATATGTGGATCATCCGTCATTCGGGGCAGCCGTCATTGGACGCATCCTCGAAGCGGAAGGTTTGCGTGTGGCGATTGTACCCCAACCCAACTGGCGAGATGACTTACGGGATTTTAAGAAACTGGGACGTCCCCGCCTCTTCTTCGGTGTCAGTGCAGGTTGTATGGACAGTATGGTCAACAAATACACTGCTAATAAACGTCTGCGCAGCGATGATGCCTATACTCCCGACGCACGTCCGGATATGCGTCCCGAATATCCTTCGATTGTCTATACCCAAATACTGAAAAAGCTATATCCCGATGTACCCGTCATACTGGGCGGCATCGAAGCAAGCATGCGCCGGTTGACACATTACGACTACTGGCAAGACCGTGTGCGCCCAAGCATCCTCGTGGACAGCGGTGCCGATGCACTGATATATGGCATGGGCGAGAAACCGATTGTGGAACTTGTACGAAAACTGAAACAGCAACAACCGGTTCTTGACATCCCCCAACTGGCTTATCTTACGAAAGAAGCGCTGCCGCAAGAAGGGGATATCACCCTATTTACGCATGAAGAATGTCTGAAAGACAAGAAGAAACAGGCTTCCAACTTCCGCCATATCGAAGAAGAGAGTAATAAATATGCTGCGTCGCGTATCTTGCAGGCCATAGGCAAGCAAACAGTCGTTGTCAACCCACCTTACACGCCCTTGACGGAAGCGGAACTCGATCGTTCTTTCGACCTTCCCTACACGCGTCTCCCGCACCCCAAATATAAGGGCAAGCGCATACCCGCATACGATATGATAAAGTTCTCCGTCAACATCCATCGTGGATGTTTCGGCGGTTGTGCTTTCTGTACCATTTCGGCACATCAGGGCAAGTTTATCGTTAGCCGCAGCAAGGAAAGCATATTAAAGAAGTAAAGGCAGTAATGGAACTGCCGGACTTCAAAGGGTATCTTAGCGACTTGGGCGGTCCTTCTGCCAATATGTACAAGATGCGGGGACGTGATGAAGCCATATGTAAGAAGTGCAAACGCCCGTCGTGCATCCATCCCAAAGTATGTCCTAATCTGAATACAGACCACAGTCCGCTACTCGATATTTATCATGCGGTAGACAGTCTGCCCGGCATCAAAAAATCATTTATCGGCAGCGGTGTACGCTATGACCTACTGCTGCACCAAAGCAAAGACCCCAAAACCAACAAAAGCACGCAGGAATACACCCGCGAACTCATAGTCCGCCATGTCAGCGGCCGCCTTAAAGTTGCGCCGGAGCATACTTCGGAACGGGTGCTCAGCATCATGCGCAAACCGCCGTTCAGCCAGTTCGGAGAGTTCAAAAAGATATTCGACCGTATCAACCGCGAAGAAGGTCTAAGACAACAGCTCATCCCCTACTTTATCTCCAGCCATCCCGGATGCAAGGAGGAAGATATGGCAGAACTTGCCGTCATCACCAAGCGACTGGACTTCCATCTGGAACAAGTGCAAGACTTTACCCTACTCCCATGACCGTTGCCACCGAAGCATGGTACACTGGTTTCCACCCCTATACACTGGAACCCGTATTCAGTGCCAAGACCCAGCGCGAGAAATTGGCTCAACGCCAGTTCTTCTTCTGGTACAAACCCGAAGAACGGAGAAATATCATCAATGAACTGATAAGTTAAAACATTCTTTTCTATTAAAATAAACTTACTTTCATAAAACAAATGAATAGTTATCGATGTTGATAGATGACATTGCCTGATAACTATTTGTAAAAATTAGTATACAGGCATATCATTAGAAGCTAATTGTTCCGTTTGCAATAATACCATCCGACCAATTAAATTTCTCTTGAACTTAGTAATAATAAAAGTACGAAAACCGGACATCATATCCGGCTTTCCGGACTCCAACACTCTCTTAAAAGCAATCGGTTGGTAACAAAAAGTCAGTAGCAATGATACAGCGTACAATTAAAAACAGAATCCGATACTCAAAATATAAACTTCTGCTTATGCTCATAGGGGTATTATCGGCACACTCTTGGACACAAGCGCAAAGCAGTCCGCCGACCAATGAAGTGATGATCGACATCGACACAACCGCCTCATGGGAAAAAATAAAAAAGAAAAAGACACATCTGGCTCTCAAAACAAATCTCCTGTACGCTGCTACCTTAACTCCCAATCTGGGTTTGGAAATAGGAATAACCCCGCAGATAAGCCTCAACAACATAGTCGGCAGCTATAATCCATGGAACCGTGAAGGGAAAAAAGGCGATAATGACAAGCTGGTACATTGGTTAGTGCAACCCGAAGTGAGGTATTGGCTTTGTGAAGCATCAAACGGACATTTTATCGGCATTCATGGCATTGCCACAAAATACAATATCGCCGGGTATAGCCTATTCAGCATGCTCGATAAGAACTATCGCTACGAAGGTTGGGGAGCAGGAGTCGGAATCAATTACGGATACAGTTGGGCATTCTCCAAAAGATGGGGCATAGAGGCTTACCTTGGAATAGGAGTCGTGCAATTCACATTCGACAAGACAGATAACAGGGACTGGTGCTGTAACAAGTCCGAACATGCTGAAAAAAAGACCTATTTCGGGCCCACCCAAATAGGCATTTCATTAATCTACAACATTAAATAATCCGGAGAAATATAAACCTAATGAATCCTATTATTATCATCATTTCATTCATTTCACTACTGATACCTGCCTATGCCCGGGCATCAACAGAAAGCGGGTCTCAGGGGAGACACCTGTCCATCACTCAAATTCAAGTGCGGAATACAAGTGACAGTATAGAGCTCAGCTTCAGTTGTGCTCCCGTCCCGGTTCAATACCCGAAAGCCGGAACGCATTACAGTTACTCCGGTAATTTCCGATGGCGATCATCAAGCACGGTTCCCCTCTTTTGCAATAATCGGCAAAAGGGAGAGGATGTCCCCTGCATTACAGTACAATGCAACCATGAAATACGAAGACTGGATGCGAGGAAGCATACTTGCCTTTGAAAGCAACATTAAATTATGCGCCAAACAAGCCATACTGACAACAGCCGTTGTTAACAACAGAATACTTCAGGACCCGGATGTGGAAATCGTACAATTTACCGATACCGCCGAAACTGTCATACCTGTTCTTACTACTGCCGAAAAGCTGGCTCAAGACTACGATTTTCTGGCTGACGAGTCCACGAGAAGCGAATTTGATGAAGAAAACCGGAGCAATGCTGTTTCCATTTTATTTAAAACTGGTTCAGCAACCCTGCTTCCCGAATACCGGAACAACAGTCGGAATCTGGATTTACTGGTCGATATTATCCTGAAGATTAACCAGTCTCCCGACAGTCGCATCAGTCATATCCTGATTGCAGGTTATGCGTCTCCCGATGGCGATATCCGCTGCATTGAAAAAGTATCTGATGCGGCACACCCGGCTCGACTCCGGTACATTCGAGGTAATTAACGGCAAGATAGACTGGTACGGTTTGTCCCAGATGGTTGGTAAATCCGATATGCCGGATAAGGAAACGGTACTCAATATTCTCAGTGTCACTCCCGTCGAGGGAAGCTCGGGCAAACGTGGCAGAAAGAACGAACTTATGTACCTAAAAGCCGGAGTCCCTTACCGTTATATGCTGAAGAACTTCTTTCCGGCACTCCGTTCAAGCACCTGTATCAAGGTATTTTTACGAAAAAAATAAGAATATAAAATAAAAAGACTCCCGACAGGGAGTATACAATTCACTTTTCTAATAACTTAACAAAAACTTTAATTATGAAATTAAGAAATCTTTTGGCAGTTTCCGCAACTGCATTCACATTGCTGTCATGCAATGATTCAGACAATCATCCGACTCCCGGCAAAGGTGAGTTACCCCCCATTACCGTCAATATAAAAGGAAATGCCGACACCCGTGCACTGACAGGAGAAGAAACGGGCGCAACCAACGAAAACGACATCAACTCATTGGAGTTCTTTGTTTTCAACAGCGACGGTTCTTTCCAGAAGTATTATAAACCGGCAAGCGTGGCATCCGACAATCAATACACATTCCTTGTCAACGCCGGCAGTCTGACCATCCTTACTGCCGCCAACCAAAACTTAGGTGAACCCTCACCCGCCCCTGCCTCTCTGGCAGATTTCAAGAAGAGCAGCTCATACAAAGAGCTTTCTTTGGATGGCACAAACTCCCGTTCGGACATCAGTACTTCCCTCGGGTTTGCCATGGCGGCAGAAGGGACGGCCAATGTAGTGGAAGGCGAGACAAACAAATTAAGCCTTTCCATACGCCGTTTGCTGAGTAAGGTTGAAAGCCCCAAGGTAGCCCCGACCAACGAAATAAAAATACCCGATACCGAGTTACTTAAAATATTGGGACTCGGCACTTCCGAAGCCGTTCCAAACGATTTGAAATGGACATTCAAGGGTTACATGGTAATCAACGGCATCAACCAATCACTGGCTTTTGAATACGAGAACCTGACAAACTGGGAACGTTTTGCCACTGCATCCAACTTCAAAACTACATTCAGCCCCGACGGTGCAACTGTAGAGACCGTATATTCCGTAAAAAGCGATGATAACAGCGAAACATCAAACGGCTTCCTGCCGGCTGGCTACGACAAACCGGTCTATGTATACGAAAACATTCCTACCATGCTGCAAGGCGGCAACGGACAGGCGGCAACGGTATTCGACAAAGATGAAGTTGTGGCTTTCATCATCAAGGGAACATTCTCTGGCACAAGAGTTTCAGATGCGACCCGCTACTGGAGAGTCAATCTTCTGAAAGACGACGCTTGGAAAATATTCCGTAACAGCATTTACCGCATCACGATGCAGGACATCACTACCGTAGGATGGGGTACTCCGAAAGAAGCCGAAGAAGAAGGACCTGTTATCGACCCTTCCGAAAGCAGCATTACAATAGACATTGAAGTAGCCAAGTGGGATGTCAGAACCCAAGATGTAGACCTATAAACGTACAAATATCGTGAAGAAAGTAATTCTAATAATATCAATGGCATTATCCCTCACCGGATGTACCCATGAAGGTCCTCACACAGGTTGTGACGAGGGCTCATTGAATCTGCTCTTCACGTATGACGGCAACACGGTCGGCTTTGACCAAACCATAGCCGAAGACATAGAATTATATCTGTATGACGACCAGGGAAAAAAGATGAATGAAAGGCATATCCCCTATGAAAACATCAAAGGGGGTAAGCCTTACCCTCTTAAGTTGTCCTATTCGGGAAATGCCTATCTTGTGGCATGGACATTGACAGGCAACGAGGATATCAAAAAGACTTCCCCCGCATTGCATGACGATGAAAGCTATTCCACCGCCAGGTTCAGTATGGGCGAACATGCCACGAAGCTGTCATCTGCCTATAACGGTTCCATGCAGGAACTCTTCCTGAGAAGTATGGCGTTTACCCACAACCGACAGGAAAACCGTATTCTCAGTGTCGATGTCCAAAAACAGTTATGCAGCATTTCCGTCACCATAGAAGAAGGAAGCAGCTTCGCAACCCGATACCCCGGAACACTCAGCATGGCCATTTACGGTTCATCCCATTCATACAATATTGCTGAAGACAAACAAAACGGCAGCAGGATTGTGATAGAAGACAGCTTCGCCTATATAGAGAGCAGCAATGAATACGTTGCGGAGAACAAGGTCATGCCTGCTTCCGTCGATCCGGCAACCGGGCAGAGAGACAACATTGTTGTCACGATTCTTGAAGACGGAGCAGCCTGCCTGAGCGTAGATACGGAGACTCAAGCGCTACGAGGCGCACAAATCAATGTTGTAATCAGACCGACGAAAATGGAAGCAATTATTACAGTCGGCTCATGGCAGATTCGTAAGGCGGTGACTGTACTTTAATAAAAAAAGGGTAAAAATATGAGAAAATCATTTATACTATTAACAATGTGCGCATTGGCGGGACTTTGGTCGTGTCAGTCAAGGATTGAAGACGAAACTCCCATTACGTACGCTTCGGACGAATCCGAAGTGGAAATTACTGTTGCAGCGGACAGAACGCCCCGCAATGTCGCGTCAGCCACTCCGGACGAAAACATCATCGACAATCTGGATATATTGCTTTTCGATTCCAACGGAAAGTTTATATGTTGGCGGGCGACTTTCAAGATAAACGGAAAGTTGCGGACGACTCTTCCGTAGGCAAAGACTACAATGCCTATTTCTTGGCCAATTGCCGTAGCTTCATCGGGGAAATGCTTCCCCGATAAAGCCACGGAAAAACAACAGGCAGCAGGCGGATTGGGAAGTCTTTCGAAAAAACCTTGGTTGATGCAAACCCTCAAAGGCTGCTTCAGGAAAATACAGCTTTTACCAGCCTGCCCATGTGGGGAATGCTGAAGAAGCAGGATGTAAATGACCGTGTAATCAATTATTGGCCGCTACTGAGCCTAACCCGTTCGGTCGCATCAGTAGATGTGTATGTAGCCAATGGCATCGACTATTTTACATTAAAAGACATCACCCTGTTTCATGTGCCCGACAAGGGGCTTCTTAGGCAACGCCCCTGCTAATGTTACAGATGGGCAGGCTCTGGAAGCCTCCTCACCCGCAGATATGCAGACCGGCCTGACTTTGGAATCGGACAGCTACAACAGCACCAACCGTTCCATTGCCAACAAGCTTTATCTGTACGACAACGATACGGAGAACGAAACTGCAGACAAGAAGCACACCCGCCTCGTCATCGGAGCCGAATACAAAGGAACGAAAGGCTATTACCCCGTTGATTTTGAAGATACCGATGCAGACAAGCTCATCAAAATCATACGGAACAAGAAGTACGTATTCAATATCAATTCTGCCGACGGTCCGGGATATGCGGATAAGGAAACAGCCGCCAGCCAGCCTTCCGTCCATATCAATGTCAACATCATAGAATGGGACATGACGGAAGGACAGATGGGAGCAAGCGGCAATTACTACTTGTGGACGGAAAAGCGTGAAGCGGTATTATACCGCAAGGCAAACTCTGCTGTTACTATCAGCATGAAAAGCAACATCCTGTCAGAAGCTATTACCATGGCTTTTAAAACGGACCTAAACGGGCCTGCCACAAACATCGCAAACGGCATCCGCAACAACCGCTTCGAAGCCCTGTTTGTGAACGATGCCGACGGCTATCCTGCCGGACTGAAAATAACGGCTTTGGGAGACTACGATAAAAACTCCGCCGGTACCAACTCCGATACAATCGTGCTGCTTTCCGGACGAATCAGACTGGAAATACAAATACACCTGTATAATCAAGGGCAGAACGACTGGGAACTGGATGGCGACATCAGCACCGATTTAGGAGAATAATTATATAACATCATTACAATAAAAACAATCAACATAATGAGAAAAATATTATGGTATGCTTTTCTTCTGATACCGGCCGTTTTCACGTCTTGCAATTTGGAAGACGATAGCGGGCTCATTCCACAAGAAAACAGAAAACTGACTATCAGCTTCAGTGTACAAGACCCTGCCAGCGGATTGGCTACACGTGCGGCCATCGCACCGGAAGCCGGGGAAGAGAATATAAAAACGCTCGATTTGATTTTCTTCGAATCAAACGGTAACGGTACCGGCACATTCAAAGGCTGGAAAGAACTGACCTCTGCATCCGGCTCTCCCTTGGAGATGAATACCGACATTGTGTTCGACTTTTCGGATATAGGACTAAAAACGACAGATGCTTATGATATTTTAGCTGTAGCCAATATGGGAAGCAACTATCTGCCCACAGACGGTTCGCAAAGTATGGACGACTGGAAAAACGCCATTAAGAACAGCAACTTCAAAACAGCCCGGGCGGAAGTACAGGCTTTTATGGCAGGTACATCCGCAGATATCCCCGAATATATTACAAAACCGATAGTGAGCGAAGCATTGCTTATGAGCGCTTCGCTTAGAAAAGAATCGGAAGATACTAAAATCAGCATAGTATTGCAACGTTCCGTTGCCCGTTTCGACGTGTATAACTCGGCGGCAGGATATACGCTTGAATCCGTTTCCGTATGGAACGGATACCCTTCCCTCTTTGTGTGGAACGGAGAGCCTACTGCTTTCGACAAAGCGGCGAAACGAATTGCAAGACTCTACGGAGTGGAGAGCGAAGCCGGTGCCGACATTGTAGGAAAACTATACGCATACGAAAACTATGTACCCGCCCCCAAACAGAACGACCAGGTGACTACCTGCCTCATCATCAAAGTAAGAAACAAGCAGAGCGGTACGGCATCGTATCACCGCGTCAATGTACACCCGCTGGAATCGGGACAGTCGCTCAAACGCAATAATGTGTACAAACTTACCGTCAATTCCGTAAAGAAAGAAGGATATGCCACCGAACTGGAAGCCTATAAAGGCGCACTGACTTCTTTAAGTTACTCCATCAACTACTGGGATATGGACAGCCACGGCACGGTGCAATTCGATGGTGACAACATTCTGGCCATACCTTCCAAAAAAGTTCTGTTCACCCCCAATGGCGGCAGTTATGATTTGGACATATTCACTTTGGCGAAGGGACGTTATCCGTCAGCAAAAAGGTGCTGGACAACGGTCTGTCCGCCACTCTGAACGGCAAAAACACTGACCGTATCGGCCACTGCACTGGACAATGTAAAAGACCGGCGCAGCGGAATCGTCGAACTCTCTTTCGGCAATCTGAAAGCGACCATAGACGTGGTACAGTTGGAAGGCGGAGACCTCTATCTGGAACTGAACCCGAAAACCATTTCCCATTTTGGCAATACCGCCGGTGTGGCTGTATCTCCCATTGCAGTAAAGAGTTCGGGAGAGTGGAGCGCAAGCATCTATCCCCCGGGAGCCGGTGCTTTCTTCTCTTTTGCCCAAACGGGTTCCGCCGCCGTAACCGATTACGACAGCAGTAAAGCTGTAAACAACATTATTCCCGTCTATACCCATACCGGCAACACAGGTATCAGTCCGCGTTATGGTTTTATGGTAGTCAGCTTGAAAGAAGACCCTTCGGTACAAGGCACCATGTTACTGATTCAGGACGGTGTGCCCGGATTTACGCTGACACCGGATATTGCTTCCATCGACTTTGAATACGACGGTGAACTGACAATCACCGGCAACAATACCAATTCGTTCCTTGTCAACCCCGGATTGACGGCAGACGGCTCAACCGTCAACGAATGGGAATACGTGCTTGAAGGCAACGATGCGGCAGTCTTTGAAGTAAAGGACACGCACGATGCGTCCGATCCCAAGCTCAACCGTATCACCGTAAAGGCCAAAAGTCATAATGAAGGCAACGGTATCCTGAAAGCCCGGCTCTATCTGGCTTTGAAAGCCTCTCCCGGAGTGAAGTCCCATGTAATCGACATCAGCCAGCAACCGATGTCATTCGGTACAGGAGTTCCGGGCAACACGCTTTACATATCCGAAAATGCGGACGAGACCCAACTTATAACTCTGCAAGGCGGTAGCGGGATGCGATGGATTGCCGAACTGGAACAACCCGAACCGGCAACGGCTCATGCGTACAATATAAAAATGACCGGCGAAAACGGTACGGAGATGTCTTGGGGAAGCGAATACACCATGAGTACCAAATTCAAGGTCAATTTTCCCAAAACACTGTACAAGGACGCCAACCGGAACATCACCTATAATGTAAAACTTACTTTGGCCGGAACGGCAGTAACAATCCGTCTGGCTATCGTAAGAACGGTGCTTCAGCCCATAGCGATTAACACCGCCAATCTTTCCGGTGGCTACGGTTCACTCGGCAACGGCATTTTCAGCACATTCCGCGAATACGGCAATTACGGCACATTCTTCGGTCCTCAAGGAATAGTCTATACTCCGGCAGTACCGACTTTGCCGAACAGCGACAATAACAATGCGGGAGTAGGCGCAGACATTCCGGACAATGTGAACATTCTCTTCTCGGGAACATACACAAGCAGAATTGCAAATTATTATGACAACCTGCTTACTTGGCTCAAGAGCAGTCCCGGTAAGAACAGAATTGCCGTAATCACTCTTGACAACAGTGTCGCGGATAATCAGGCCTTGTTCACCAAGATCGCCTCATTGGGATATACCTACAAGAGCAACAGTAGCATATCTGCAACTTGGGTCGGAACTCATTCCAACGATCCTGTATGGGATTATATTGTCAAAACGGACCGTTCAGCAATTACAAGCCGTCGCAATCCATTGACTTCACCGCCTTGTTTTATAGAGACGGGATAAGCGGAAGCTTTGACACGCCTACCGGAGTAACCCATGTACTGGAAGTGCCCGGTTACGGATGTTCCTTGTCTGTCGACCTGCAAAGGCGAATTATAGTTATCGGCGACAGCCAGCATACCAATACCTGGACACCGACTTATAGTGCGCTGGCAAGTACCACCGACAACAAATACTACGGCCGCGGAATACTATGGGCTTCATTGTGGGCAATCATTTACAATACCGCTCAGTACGGAGACCATTTTACGGATGCACTCAAATAGTTGAGGATATCCGGTTACCGCTTATATACAGAGAGAGTCTTCAAGAACGGAGCATATCGAATCCGTTTTTGAAGACTTCTTCTCATTATATCAATAATAAACAAAGATATATTCTCCACGAGCATATTGCTCCTTTGCCCGCATGGCCGATGTCAACTCATGTTCCGGAATTTAGAATAAAGTCGTAAGCCAATAGAATCATTCTTCCACCTGCATCGCCACAATCTCCTGTAACACCGACACAGCCTCTTCCACGGTAGTAACGTCCTTCACCACCATGCTCCGCTTGCCGTTCTGCTCACGCAGGTCGCAACGGCGGGTATATTTCATCATGTAGGCAATGACTTTACCGAAAGCCAGGCTCTGATAGTAAGGACTATCCAAATTGGAGACAAAGAATAGCGTCATGCGACTGCCTTTGAGGAACACCTTTTCCGTTCCCAGACGTGCCGCAAGGCGGCGCAGGGGAACAATACGGAGCAATTCCTCCGTTTCGGGCGGTATAGGTCCGAAACGGTCTTCGAGGCGGACACGGAAAGCATCTACATCTTTATCCAGCGTCAAGCCGTCCAATTCGCGATAGAGCAGCATACGTTCGCTGCTACCGGTGACGTAGGCGGCGGGCAGCAACAGTTCGAGATCGCTTTCCACCTGGCATTCGTCAACAAACTGTTCGCCGCTGATAGTACCATCGCCTTTCAGTTCGTCGGCGTAAAGGTCGGCAAACTCATCGGTCTTAAGCTCACGTACGGCTTCGGACAATATCTTCTGATAAGTTTCGTAGCCCAGGTCGGCAATAAAACCGCTTTGCTCCGCGCCGAGCATATTACCCGCACCGCGGATGTCGAGGTCCTGCATGGCAATATGGATACCGCTACCTAAGTCGGAGAAGTTCTCGATGGCCTGCAGGCGGCGTTTAGCTTCTGGAGTAAGTGAGGACAAGGGGGGAGCAAGCAAGTAGCAGAAAGCCTTTTTGTTGCTGCGCCCCACACGGCCGCGCATCTGGTGCAAGTCGCTCAAGCCGAAATTCTGTGCCTGGTTGATGATGATGGTATTGGCATTCGGTATGTCAATACCGCTCTCGATAATGGTGGTGGCAAGCAAGACGTCATAGTCATAGTTGACAAAATCGAGAATAATCTTCTCCAGTTCGGCAGGCTCCATCTGCCCGTGACCGATACAGACACGGCAATCGGGAATGTTGCGCTCTATCATCGCTTTCAGTTCCGAAAGATTGGAGATGCGGTTGTTTACAAAGAACACCTGCCCGTTACGGCTCATTTCGAAGTTTATGGCATCGGTAATAATCTCATCGCCAAAAGTATGCACTTCCGTCTGAATAGGATAACGGTTGGGCGGCGGCGTCTGGATAACGCTCAAATCGCGCGCACCCATCAGCGAGAACTGCAAGGTTCGGGGGATGGGAGTGGCGGTCAGGGTCAGGGTATCCACGTTTACTTTCAACTGGCGGAGTTTCTCCTTGACGGAAACACCAAACTTCTGTTCCTCGTCGATAATCAGCAGGCCGAGGTCTTTGAACTTAACATCCTTGCCCAAGATGCGGTGCGTACCGATAAGGATATTCACCTCTCCCCCCCGCAAGACCTTTGACAACGGCTTTGGTCTGTGCCGCCGTCCGGGCACGACTCAAATATTCCACACGGCAAGGCAAGCCTTTCAAACGCTCCTTGAAAGTCTGGAAATGCTGGTAGGCAAGGACGGTGGTGGGAACGAGGACGGCAACCTGCTTGTTGTCCGCCACCGCCTTGAAAGCGGCACGTATGGCAACCTCGGTCTTGCCGAATCCTACATCGCCACATACCAGCCGGTCCATGGGACGGGCACTTTCCATATCTGCCTTTACGTCGGCAGTCGCCTTGCTCTGGTCGGGGGTATCCTCGTAAATGAAAAGATGCTTCCAGCTCCCGTTGCAGAAAACTGTCGGGACTGTATTGGAAGCCTTTCTCTTCGCGCCGTTGCGAGTAGAGCTTTATCAGGTCGCGGGCTATATCTTTAATCTTGGTCTTGGTGCGGTCCTTCAGTTTCTCCCACGCGCCGGTTCCCAGCTTGTTGAGACGGGGAGCTTCGCCTTCTTTGCCTTTGTATTGGAAACCTTGTGCAAAGAGTGGATGGAGACAAAGACCACATCGTCATTCTGATAGACCAGGCGCATTACTTCTTGCGTAGTGTCTCCGTTGGGAATACGTACCAATCCCGTAAAACGCCCCACGCCGTGGTCGGTATGCACCACGTAATCTCCGGGGGTAAACTGGTTCAGCTCCTTCAGGCTCAGGGCCACCTTGCCACTGCGGGCTTTATCGCTTTTCAGGTTGTATTTATGGAAACGGTCGAAAAGCTGGTGGTCGGTAAAGATACAGAGACGCAACGTATCGTCGGCAAAACCCTCATGCAGGGTACGTTCAACGGGTGTGAAGGAGATATTATCTCCCCGGTCTTCAAAGATAGCGCGGATACGGTCGGTCTGCTTCAGACTGTCGCTGCATATATAGAGGGTATAGTTACGAGAAAGATAGTCGCGGAAACTCTCTGCCACCAAGTCGAAATTCTTATGGAAGATAGGCTGTGCAACGGTGCTGAACGCAACTGTTGCATCCGGCGTTCCGGTGGGCTTCGTACCGAATTCCATGCGGCGGAAATCGAGGGCACGCAAAGTAAACTCTCCTCCATCAATCAACTTACCTTCCAGAGAGATTGCACCGTTTTCTTCGGCTTCGCAGGCTGCAATAGCCTGTGCGGTAAGCGATTCATCGTGGACGGCCTGAATACGTTCCCGCAACCAAAGGAAATCGCGCATCGCCAGCAAGGTATCCGGCCGCAGAAAACCCAAGAAAGAAACCATGCCGCCATCCCCCCCTTGCTCCAAGCTACGGCTTAAATCGGGAACAATGACAATCTCCTCTTTCTTCTCTCTCGAAAGCTGGTTTTCCACTTCAAAAGTACGGATGCTGTCTACCTCGTCACCAAAAAAGTCAATACGGAAAGGATACTCGGAAGCAAAAGAAAAAACATCAATAATACTACCGCGTACAGCATACTGCCCCGGTTCGTAAACATAATCCACATACTCGAACCCATAGCTACGCAGCACTTCCGTAACAAAGTCCATATCCACCTTTTCGCCGACATGAAGCTTCAAGGTTTTATCTCCCAACTCCTTACGGGATACAACTTTTTCCGCCAACGCATCCGGATAGGTAACTACACAAAGCCCTTCTTCTCCCTTTTGTAAACGGCTCAGCACTTCCGTACGGAGAATCTCGTTAGCCGCATCTTTCTGACCGTACTTTATGGCACGGCGAAGAAGAAGGAAAAAACAACACCTGTCCGGTTCCCAAAATCTGTGTCAGGTCGTGGTAGAAATATCCCGCCTCTTCCAAATCGCCGAGGATAAAGACAAACGGACATTCCGCCCGTTGCACCAGCACGGATGAAAACAGTGAGGCGGCAGAGGCACACAGGCCACTGCAATAGAGATGACGGACGGAATCATCCTTTAGCAACTTGCACATGCCTTCTACATTGGGGTGGGTGGCGTATAATTGTTGAAGTTCGGTAATAATCATTGCTGTCTTTTTTAGTTCACCGTAGATTACACAAAGTTACACAGATTAAGAGAATCCGATAATCTGTGTAAACTCATAAATGTTCCATAACGAATTTACGTTGCAAAAATACATAAATAATCCTTAGTTTTATCTGTAAGTAATAGAAAAGCACTACTTTTGTTCCCAATAACAAGCTCCATCTATTTTTAATGAATATGCAGACATCAGACAGCATTGTCATCATCCCCACCTACAACGAACGGGAAAACATCGAGAATATCATCCGTGCCGTTTTTGCCCTAGAACACGGATTCCACATACTTGTCATCGAAGACGGTTCGCCCGACGGCACAGCCGCCATCGTAAAAGACTTGCAACGCGAGTTTCCCGACCGCCTGTTTATGGTGGAGCGTAAGGGAAAACTGGGACTGGGTACGGCCTACATAGCCGGATTCAAATGGGCTTTGCAACGCGACTACCAATATATATTCGAAATGGATGCCGATTTCAGCCATAACCCCAAAGACCTGCCCCGCCTCCACCGGGCTTGTGCCGAAGAGGGAGCGGATGTGGCCATCGGCTCGCGCTACGTCAGCGGCGTGAATGTGGTAAACTGGCCTATGGGACGTGTGCTGATGTCTTATTTCGCTTCCAAATATGTACGGTTTATCACGGGATTGCCCATACATGACACTACCGCCGGCTTTGTATGCTACCGCCGCAAGGTATTGCAAACCATCAATTTGGACGGCATCCGCTTCAAAGGATACGCCTTCCAGATAGAAATGAAATTCACCGCCTACAAATGCGGCTTCAAGGTAAAGGAAGTGCCTGTCATCTTCATCAACCGCGAATTGGGCACCTCTAAGATGAACAGCAGCATTTTTGGAGAAGCCGTGTTCGGAGTGATTCGGTTGAAATGGAACAGCCTGCTCCACAAATATCCAAACTTAAAAAACTAAAGATATGAAAAGAACATTGATACATAACGCTACAATTGTCAACGAAGGACAATCCGTGAAAGGTTCCGTAGTGATAGAAGACGGGCGCATTGCAGAGGTGCTGACCAACTGGAAGCCTCTCTCCGCCCCTTGTGAAGAAGTGATTGATGCAACAGGATGCTACCTGCTACCCGGCATTATCGACGACCATGTGCATTTTCGTGATCCGGGTCTTACCCATAAGGCAGATATTCTGACGGAAAGCCGTGCAGCGGCTGCCGGCGGGGTGACTTCCATTATGGACATGCCCAATACCAATCCGCTGACCGTAACGTTGGATGCCTTGAATGCCAAGCTCGACTTGTTGAATGAGAAGTGTATCGTCAATCATTCCTGCTACTTCGGAGCAACCAACAACAACTATACAGAATTTGACAAGCTGGACAAACACCGCGTTTGCGGCATCAAGCTGTTCATGGGCTCCAGTACCGGTAATATGCTGGTGGATAAAATGAACAGCCTGCTGAATATATTCAATGGTACGGATATGTTGATTGCCGCCCATTGCGAAGTTCAGGAAACAATAAAAACCAATATCGAGAAATACAAGCAAAAATATAAAGGAGCGGATGACATTCCCGTCAGTGCCCACCCCAATATCCGTTCCGTTCCGGCATGTTATGCCTCTTCCGAACTGGCTGTCCGTCTGGCAAAGATTGCCGGAGCGCGCCTGCACATCCTGCATGTTTCCACAGCCAAAGAACTGCAACTGTTCAGTGACGAACCTTTGGCAAGCAAGAACATCACCGCCGAAGCATGTGTAGCGCATTTACTTTTTACGCTGACGCACTACAACAGTCTGGGCACACGCATAAAGTGTAATCCTGCCGTTAAACGAAAAACAGACCGGGAAGCGCTGCGGGCCGCTGTCAACTCAGGACTGATTGACGTTATCGCCACCGACCACGCTCCTCACTTGTTGAGCGAGAAAGAGGGCGGGGCTTTGAAAGCGATGTCTGGTATGCCTATGATACAATTCTCCCTTGTCAGCATGTTAGAACTCGTGGACGAAGGAGTGTTCTCACTGGAAACAGTTGTTCAAAAAATGTGTCATGCACCTGCCCGGATATACGGTATTTGCCACCGTGGATATATCCGTGAAGGCTATCAGGCGGATTTAGTGCTGGTACGCCCTAACTCTCCCTGGGAAGTCACTACCGACAAGATTCTGAGCAAATGCGGCTGGAGTCCTTTGGAAGGGCATACGTTCAACTGGAAAGTAGAAAAAACGTTTGCCAACGGACATCTTATTTACAACGGCAATACTGTGAACGATTCTTACCGCGGTGAAGAGCTGCGGTTCGATTATCCGTCAGCAGGAGCATAACATATATTATATTATTCAGAGCATAACCTTATATAGAGATTATCAATTGCCAACTATCAATTATAAAATCCATGAGGTAAGCCCCTATATCAACTGGATTTATTTTTTCCATGCCTGGGGCTTTCAACCTAAGTTTGCAGCAATCGCCAACATTCACGGTTGCGATTCCTGCCGCGCCATGTGGCTTGCGGCTTTTCCGCAAGAAGAACGCTCCAAAGCCGCCGAGGCTATGCAATTGTTTAAGGAAGCCGGCAGAGTACTCAACCGGTTGGATGAGGAAATTTCGGTGCAATGTATTTACAGGCTATGCAGTGCCAATGCAGAGGGAGACAATCTCATCATCGAAGATACGGTGTTCCCTCTGCTCCGCCAGCAGACACCTCATCCGGACGGAAGTCCGTTTTTCTGCCTGAGCGATTTCATACGGCCTCTTTCATCCGGAGTGCCGGATACGATAGGGCTTTTTGCATCTTCCGTCAGTGCGGAGAGCGAAGGATGTTATAAAGACGATCCTTATAAGCATCTTCTCGTACAGACCCTGACAGACCGGCTTGCCGAAGCCGCAACAGAAAAGATGCACGAATATGTGCGCAAGACAGTCTGGGGATATGCTCCCGATGAATCGCTTTCCATTCCGGATTTGCTGGTTGAGAAATATCAGGGCATCCGTCCGGCAGTAGGCTATCCTTCCCTACCTGACCAATCCGTAAACTTTATATTGGACGAATTGCTGGATATGAAACAGATAGGCATTACGCTCACCGAAAACGGAGCCATGTATCCGCATGCTTCTGTCTGTGGTCTTATGTTTTCACATCCCCAGTCACGCTATTTCGCCGTAGGCAAGATTGGTGAAGACCAGTTGGAAGATTATACCTGCCGGCGCGGTAAACCGATTGAGGAAATGCGAAAGTTCCTGGCAGCAAACTTTAAAGAGTTAAATGTTGCAAGTGTGATTTTCCGGTTTCTCTTACGACAAACAGAATAAAAGCGATTCGAGCAAGCATACACAATGGAAAATGTAGAACAAGAGTTTCTGTCCGTCATACGGGAATATGAGCGCGTCATCTATAAGGTGTGTTACCTGTACACTACTCCGAACGCGACTCTTAATGACCTGTATCAGGAAGTAGTGCTCAATATATGGAAAGCGTTTCCTAAATTCAGAAGGGAATGTAAAATCTCGACGTGGATTTACCGTATCGCCTTGAATACCTGTATCAGCTTCATACGGAAAGAAAAGAACATTCCGGAGATTGTCACCCTCACCCAGGAAGCCGACCGCAGCGAAGAGGACGATGAAACGCAAGCCATGTTACAGCAACTCTACCGGATGATAAACCGGCTGGGACAGTTGGAGAAGTCTATCATCCTGCTTTATCTGGAAGAAAAAAGCTATGAAGATATTTCCGAGATTACCGGACTGACCGTAACCAACGTGGCCACCAAACTCAACCGTATTAAAGACAAACTAAAAAAGATGAATAAGGAGGATTAATATATGGAACTGGACGAACTGAAAAAATCATGGAATGCCCTGGATGCACAGTTGCAAAAGGAACCTATTGCCGATGAGAAACAGATAAAAGAACTGATTGCAAGTTATAAAACAAATACCCGGCACAGTTTGGGACGACTCGTTATCCTGCAACGCTTCTCGCTTGGAACAGGTGCGGTAGGATTGGCTGTCATCCTGCTGGTGTGGTTCTTACTGCCTACCTTCGGTTTCAACGAGCATTTGCAGAACAAGATAATTCTGTTTCTGATTTTCATTACCGTAACTATTCTCGGCGGTATGTGGTGGGACTGGAAAACCTACCTTTGGAACAAGAACACCCACATAGACGAAATGTCCGTAGCCGAAGTGAGCCGACGCATGACCAGATTCCGCAACTGGACCCGTTACGAAATATGGGCAGTAGCTGCCTGGACCGTTATCTTCACCATACTATTCTTCTGGATAATGGATTACTATACACTGCCTCTCATGGTACAAGCAGTCTTGCTCGGTTGCTACATCATCCTGGATGCACTTCTTATTTATTTCATATATAAAAAAGTCGTTTACAAACACCTCGACAGTATTAAAAAGAACATAGAAGAATTGAAAGACATATGCACCGAATAACTCTCATACTTATCTTATGCCTGCTTTTACCGGACATGTACATCTACTTAGTGTACATCGTAAAGAGAACACGTAACATACTCTGGCGCAGTGTGTATTGGCTTCCTACCGTTGTACTGGTAGCTATATATGTGTATTACATCTATATGACAGGTGACAATGCGCTTTCACGCCATCCGCAAGGCATCGGCAGGCTGGCAGTGACCGTAATGCTGTTTGCCGTCCCGAAGACGGTATTCATGCTTTGTTCGCTGCTTGGCATATTGATGCGGGGAATCAGCCGCCTTTTGTCATTCATCATTTTTCATACGCCGTTCAGGAATCCCCGTTTTCCTTTCGTTGCCCACCGGCTTCCCTACACACTTCTCGGATTGATATTGGGGATAATCGGTTTTGCCAATATCCTTTATGGTGCCATTGCGGGTATCACGCGCTTTGAGGTAAAGAATGTCGAATATCGCTCAGCCCAACATTCCCAAAGGTTTTGATGGTTACCGCGTTCTTCAGCTATCGGATATACATATAGGCAGTTGGTTAGGAAATCCGGAAGCTATCCGGCGTCTGGTTACGCTGGTGAACGAACAGCAAGCGGACCTCATTGTCTTTACCGGTGATTTAGTCAATCAGCAAAGCCACGAACTGGACGATTTCAAAGAGACACTTTCACTGCTTCATGCTCCCGATGGAGTATATTCTATCCTCGGCAATCACGATTACGGGACATATTACCGCTGGCATAACAGAAAAGAGGAAGCAGCCAACTTGGAGTATCTAATAGGACAGCAAAAAGATATGGGTTGGAAAATGCTGAATAACGAGCATTGCATCCTATATCATCAGGGCGACAGCATAGCGCTGATAGGTGTTGAGAACGACGGCGAACCGCCTTTCTCACAATTCGCCGATTTACCCAAAGCGATGCAGGCACGGAAGGCATGTTCCGTATACTGCTCAGCCATAACCCTACGCACTGGCGACGCGAAGTTTTGCCGGACTCGGATATAGAGTTAACCCTTTCCGGACATACGCACGCCATGCAGATGGAAATATTCGGACACTCGTTATCTTCTCTCATCTACCCTGAATGGAGCGGTATGTACTACGAAGGCAAACGCGCCCTGTATGTAAATGTCGGTATAGGATACGTAGGCCTGCCTTTCCGCTTCGGCGCATGGCCCGAAGTCACCGTCATAAAATTAGTTAGCGAGAAAGAGTGACAGAATATAAAAAAGACCTATCTTTGTGACAATAAAATCCACAACCCATGAAGATACTCTACAATATTTACCAGATTTGCTTTGCACTGCCTGTTTTATTGGTGCTGACTGTCTTTACCGCATTGGTCACAATTATCGGTTCGTTACTGGGGGGCGCCCATTTCTGGGGATATTATCCGGGTAAAATATGGTCACAACTGATTTGCTACCTGCTGCTCATTCCGGTAAAGATAAACGGACGCGAGAAACTTCACAAACGTACTTCTTATGTGTTTGTCCCAATCATCAAGGATCTTTCGATATTTTCCTGATTTACGGCTTCTTGGGCAGAAACTTCAAATGGATGATGAAGAAAAGCCTGCGTAAGATCCCGTTTGTCGGTAAGCATGCGAAAGCGCGGGACATATCTTCGTAGACCGTTCCAGCCCTAAAAAAGTACTGGCCACCATGCGCCAGGCAGAGGCTTCCTTAAAAGATGGAGTATCATTGGTGGTATTCCCCGAAGGAGCACGCACATTCACCGGACACATGGGATACTTCAAGAGAGGAGCCTTTCAATTGGCTGATGAACTGCAACTGGCGGTAGTGCCTGTTACTATCGACGGTTCGTTTGAGATACTTCCCCGCACCGGCAAGTGGATACACCGCCACCGGATGATACTGACGATTCATGAACCGATTGCCCCTAAGGACAAGGGGCGGAGAACATCAAGGCAACTATGGCAGAAGCCTATACGGCAGTAGAAAGCAGCCTTCCGGAGAAGTTTAAAGGAATGGTTAAAAACGAAGATCAAGACCGTTGAAGTCTTCATCCGCACTGGCCTACGGTTTATTGGCGGAAGTATCAGTTGAAGCGTTTTGCCTGACGCGCTGATGTTCCTCAATCAACTGCATGTTTTCTTTCGCCTTTGAAAGGAACTCCTTTATCAACTGATTCTGCTTGAATGCCAATGGAGCGGTTCGCATAATATCCTCTATCTGCGGAGTCATGACAGGATACGGTAATGTACTACACATCATCATAAACACGCTTGGACCCAGAACATTTTCATTATTGTCAATAATGAACTGCTTCACATAATTATTCATTTCTTCGACAAGAGTTTCCCCTTCTTTCGCCAGCTCCTTATGGACATCTTCCAAATTGGCTCCGTCCAGCACCATACGCGCCTCTTTGCGGTCGAGCTCCTCTATCTGCAGTTCCAGTGCATTCCGTTTTTCTATAAACTCATACAACCGATCATTGAGCAATGTCCCTTTAGCTGCCAATTGCGTATTTGAAATAGAGACTTCTATCTTACCGTCTTCCAGTACAAGCGGCATAATCCCTTCATCGTCCATATAGAGAGTTACCATCATCACAGAGTCTACAGGACCTTTCATTGAGAAAAGTCCATGAATAACTTCCGCAGAATCGACAGCTACCCACTGCCCGTTCTGAAGAGTTTTAAGAAACAACATTTTTCCATCGAGGCTTGTCACTGAAGAACTGCCTTCCACCTTGTACTTTCGGGCACAAGAAGTGAAAAACACGAGTAAAAGCAAAAGAGGCAAAATACGATTTACACTCATTCTAATCATGCAGGAAACGATTTATGGATTACACGTGGCAAAGGTATTAATATTCCTTATAAACGGGATAGAAAGAAAGGAATTTTCATTTGGTTTACGTATTTTTGCACAATCATAAATATAAAAAACGGAGAAATATACATGTCAACCTACGCTCCTTTTGCCAAACCTCTTTATGTAATGCTCAAGCCTGTAGGGGCTGTATGCAACCTGGCATGCGATTATTGTTATTATCTGGAGAAGTCCAAACTGTATGTAAACAATCCAAAACACGTGATGAGCGATGAACTGCTGGAGAAGTTCATTGAAGAATATATCAATTCACAAACAATGCCTCAAGTATTGTTCACCTGGCACGGCGGAGAAACCCTAATGCGCCCGCTGGCCTTCTACAAAAAAGCGATGGAACTGCAAAAGAAATACGCCAACGGACGGACGATTGACAACTGCATACAAACCAACGGCACACTGCTCACCGACGAATGGTGCGAGTTCTTCAAAGAGAACAATTGGTTGGTGGGCATATCTATCGACGGGCCGCAGGAGTTTCATGACGAATACCGTAAAAACAGGCTTGGAAGACCATCTTTGTCAAAGTGATGCAAGGCATCAACCTGCTGAAAAAGCACGGAGTAGAATGGAACGCGATGGCGGTAGTAAATGACTTCAATGCCGACTATCCGCTGGACTTCTATAAATTCTTCAAAGAAATCGGTTCTCATTATATCCAGTTCGCTCCTATCGTAGAACGCATCATGCCACCAAGACGGACGCCATCTGGCCTCACTGACCGATAAGGAAAAGGCTACGGAACTGGCGGACTTCTCCGTTAGCCCGGAACAATGGGGAAACTTCCTCTGTACCCTGTTCGATGAATGGGTGAAACAGGATGTAGGTACTTACTATATCCAGCTCTTCGACTCCACCCTTGCCAACTGGGTAGGCGAACAACCGGGTGTATGTTCCATGGCAAAGACTTGCGGCCATGCCGGCGTCATGGAATTCAACGGTGACGTATATGCGTGCGACCACTTTGTATTTCCGGAATACAAGCTGGGAAACATCTATCAGAAAACACTGGTGGAAATGATGTACAGCGAACGTCAGCAAGCCTTCGGACAGATGAAGCAACAGTCTCTCCCCACCCAGTGCAGGGAGTGCGAATGGCTGTTTGCCTGCAACGGTGAATGTCCAAAAAACCGCTTTGCATATACTGCCGACGGCGAACCCGGACTGAACTACCTGTGCGCCGGCTACCGGAAATTCTTCAAGCATGTGGCTCCTTACATGGATTTCATGAAGCAAGAGCTGATGAACCAGCGTCCGCCTGCCAACATCATGGACGCTATCCGGGAAGGAAGATTCAATTAAAAATCATATAGTAAATTAACAACAAAAAAGATGAAAGTAACGAAGTATTTGATTGCGGCGGTCGCCGTACTGACAGTCTGCTCGGCACGTGCAGACGAAGGAATGTGGTTACTGCAACTGATGAAGCAGCAGAACTCTATCGACATGATGAAGAAACAAGGACTGAAACTTGCAGCCGATGATTTATACAACCCGAACGGAGTATCGCTGAAGGATGCCGTCGGCATCTTTGGCGGTGGTTGTACGGGCGAAATCATCTCACCCGAAGGACTGATTCTCACCAATCACCACTGCGGCTACGGTGCTATTCAACAGCACAGTTCAGTGGAACACGATTATCTGACAGATGGTTTTTGGGCCATGAGCCGCAGTGAAGAGTTGCCCACTCCTGGATTGAAATTCCGTTTCGTGCACCGCATTGTAGACATCACCGACCTCGTAAACGCGAAAGTCAAAGCTGGAGAAGTGACGGAAGTCGATGCACTGACCGCCCCGTTCCTCGGCAAACTTGCCAAAGAAGAACTGGAAAAGAGTGATTTGAAAGGTAAACCGGGCATCGAGGTAAGAGCACTTCCTTTCTATGCGGGAAATAAATTCTACCTGTTCTATTACAAAGTGTACAGCGACGTACGCATGGTAGCCGCTCCTCCTTCCTCGGTAGGTAAGTTTGGAGGTGAAACCGACAACTGGATGTGGCCACGCCACACGGGCGACTTCTCCATGTTCCGCATCTATGCCGATGCCAACGGAGAACCGGCCGAATACAATGCAAGCAACGTACCTTTGAAGACTCCGAAATTCCTGTCCATTTCCATCAAAGGACTGAAAGAAAACGATTATGCCATGATTATGGGATTCCCTGGCAGCACCAGCCGTTACCTCACCCGGTCGGAAGTGAAAGAACGCATGGAAGCAGACAACCAGGCCATGATTGACATGCGTGGTGTCCGCCTCGATGTACTGCGCAAGTACATGGATGCCAGCGACAAAACCCGCATCCAGTATGCCAGCAAATTTGCCGGAAGCAGCAACTACTGGAAAAACTCCATCGGCATGAACAAGGCAATCATCGACAACGATGTGCTGGGCACAAAAGCGAAACAGGAAAAGAACTTTGCCGAATTTGCCAAAGGTAAAACCGAATACGAGGGTGTAGTAGAGAGAATCGACGAAATCATTGCCAAGAGAATGCCGGTTACCCGTCAGTTCAACTACTTGTACGAAGCCTTGAGCGGCGCCATCGAATTCGGAAGCCCGTACATGATTATGCATAAGATAAAGACGGCGCTGAAAGAGAAAAACGACTCCTTGCTTGCTGCTTCCAAAGCACAGTTGGAAGAGGTGTTCAACGACATCCACAACAAAGACTACGACCACGAAGTAGACCGTGCCGTAGCCAAAGCCATCCTGCCCGCTCTCGCCCAAAAACTGCAACCTGAACAGTTGCCCGTTTTCTACCAGACTATCCAAAGCAAGTACAAAGGCGACTACAATGCTTTCGTAGATGATATGTACGACAACTCCATCCTTGCCAACCGCACCAACTTCGACAAGTTCATGAAGAAACCTACGGTAAAGGCTATCGAAAAAGACCCTGCCACAGCTTACTCCCGCTCGAAGATAGAAAAGCTGAAAGCCGTTTCCATAGAAGAAAAGGCACTGAGCAACGGTCTTGAGTTGCTGCATAAAGCATACATCCGCGGACTGGGCGAGATGAAACTGCCCGTACCCTCTTATCCGGACGCCAACTTCACGCTCCGTCTGACCTACGGCAATGTGAAAGCATACAGCCCGCGCGATGCCATACACTACAATTACTACACCACCACGGACGGCATTCTTGAAAAAGAAAACCCCGAAGACCGCGAATTCGTAGTGCCCGCCAAACTGAAGGAGCTTATCCTCAATAAAGACTTCGGACGCTATGCCATGGCCGACGGCACAATGCCGGTTTGCTTCCTCACGACCAACGACATCACCGGCGGCAACTCGGGCAGCCCCGTCATCAATGGCGAAGGACAGCTTATCGGCTCTGCATTCGACGGCAACTGGGAATCTCTGAGCGGTGACATCAACTTCGACAACAACCTGCAACGTTGCATCGCACTGGACATCCGCTATGTACTCTTCATTCTGGAAAAACTGGGAGACTGCGGACATCTGATAAAAGAAATGAACATCATCGAGTAGTGGGAACCCATCCCCAAAAGGGTATGAAAGTGAATGGCATTCGGTCGTATACTGAATGCCATTCACTCGTATACTGAATCCTATCTATAGTCGTATATTGAATTTCCCTTTCTCAGAACACCTTCTAACGCATAGTTACATGAGACGAATCATATTATCATTATTCCTTACATCCGGCATCCTTTCGGCACACGCCGACGAAGGAATGTGGATGCTTACCGACCTCAAACAGCAGAACGAGGTTGCCATGACAGAGCTCGGCCTGCTTATCCCTGCCGAACAGATATACAACCCCAACGGCATAGCCCTGAAAGATGCGGTAGTGCATTTCGGCGGCGGTTGCACGGGTGAGGTTATCTCGGCAGAAGGGCTGGTACTGACCAATCACCACTGCGGCTATGGAGCCATCCAGCAACACAGCAGCGTGGAGCACGATTACCTGACCGATGGTTTTTGGGCAATGTCCCGCAGCGAGGAGCTGCCCTGCAAGGGACTTACTGTGACCTACATCGACGAGATAATGGACGTGACGGACTACGTAAACGACCAGTTGCAGATAGACTCTGACCCGAACGACACAAATTACCTCTCGCCCAAATACCTTGCCATGATAGCCGACCGTTTCCTGTCCGCGCAAGGCATCACGCTGACATCCGGCCATAAAGCGGAACTGAAAGCATTCTACGGCGGAAACAAATATTACTTGTTCCTAAAGACAACCTACAGCGATATCCGCATGGTAGGTGCTCCTCCCTCTTCCATCGGCAAGTTCGGAGCCGATACGGACAACTGGATGTGGCCGCGCCACACGGGCGACTTCTCTTTATTCCGCATCTATGCCGGCAAGGACGGCCAACCCTCCGCTTACAACCCCGACAATGTACCCTTGCAGGTAAAGAAGCACCTCACCATCAGCCTCGCCGGCTATCGTGAAGGCGACTTCACGTTTGTCATGGGGTTTCCCGGACGCAACTGGCGCTACATGATTTCCGACGAGGTGGAAGAGCGTATGCAAACCACCAACTTCATGCGCCACCACGTGCGCGATGTCCGCCAGAAAGCCCTCATGGATCAAATGCTAAAAGACGATGCCGTGCGCATCCACTATGCAAGTAAATACGCCTCATCCGCTAATTACTGGAAGAATGCCATCGGCATGAACGAAGGGCTTGTCCGCCTGAAAATACTAGATACGAAACGCGCACAGCAGGAACAGCTCCTTGCACGCGGCCGTGCCCTGAACGACAGTTCTTATCAAAAGGCTTTCGACCAAATACGCGGCATCGTGAAGCATCGCCGCAATGCTCTCTATCATCAGCAGGCCATTCAGGAAGCATTGGTTACGGGACTCGACTTCATGCGGATTCCGAGTACCGCCGCCCTGGTTTCTGCCCTGAAAAGCAAGGATAAAGCTCGGATAAAAACCGCCGCCGACAGTCTGCAAGTTGCCGCCGACAAGTATTTCGCGTCCGTCCCCTTCCCCGAAGTGGAGCGAATTGTAGGAAAGAAGATGCTGCAAACCTACATGAAATACATTCCTGCCGAACAGCGCATCGGTATTTTCAAAGTTATCGACAAGCGTTTCAAGGGAGACAGCGATGCCTTTATCGATGCCTGCTTCAAATATTCCATCTTCGGCAGCAAGGAGAATTTCGCCAAGTTCATCCACAAACCCAGCTTGTATAAGATTGGCAACGACTGGATGACACTGCTCAAATACTCCATCACCGACGGTCTGTTGCAAACTACCATTGCCATGATGGATGCCAACCGCAACTATAATGCCGCTCACAAGGTATGGGTAAAAGGCATGATGGACATGAAGCGGGAAGCCGGCACACCTATATACCCCGATGCCAACTCCACCCTGCGCCTGACCTATGGACGCGTATTGCCGTATAAACCTGCCGACGGTGTGGAATACGGATATTACACCACCCTAAAGGGGGCAATGGAGAAGGAAGATCCCGACAATTGGGAGTTTGTAGTCCCCGCCAAACTGAAGCAGCTGTACCAGGCAAAGGATTTCGGACGTTATGCCATGCCCAACGGCAAAATGCCCATCTGCTTCATTGTCAACACAGACAATACGGGCGGAAACTCCGGCAGCCCGGTGTTCAATGCCAAAGGCGAACTGATAGGTACGGCTTTCGACCGCAACTACGAGGGTCTGACGGGTGACATCGCTTTCCGTCCATCTTCGCAACGTGCCGCCTGTGTGGATATCCGCTATACGTTGTTTATCATAGACAAGTATGCCGGTGCTTCGCACATCATCAAGGAGCTGACGATTAGCGAAGCGGAACCGGACATGACAAAAAGTAATTAGTTATTACTAATTTACAATTGACGGCGAACAATTTCTTCGTTTATCCGTTATATATTCATAAACTATATATAAAACAAAGATTATGGAGAAATTTGAAGAATTAATACAATCGGAAAAACCTGTTTTAGTGGACTTTTTTGCTACCTGGTGCGGACCTTGTAAAGCCATGCACCCCGTGCTGGAAGCATTGAAAAGCGAAATCGGCGACAGAGCGCGTATTGCAAAAATCGATGTAGACCAGCATGAAGAATTGGCTGCAAGCTATCGTATACAGATGGTTCCTACCTTTATCCTGTTCAGAAAGGGTGAAGCTTTGTGGCGTCATTCGGGGGTAATCAGCGGTAAGGAACTTAAAGCCATTATCGAACAAAACTCATAATTAAGAAACATGAAGAAAATCATAACCATGGCGGTTTTCATCTTCTCAAGCATGCTGACTTATGCTTGCACCGGTGGAGCCGAACAGAAACAAGCTGAAACGCAAAAGACTGCCCAGGAGGGTAGCGTAATCGTAATGAACAAAGCCATGTTCATCAAGAATATATTCGATTACGAGAAGTCCAAAGAGTGGAAATATAAAGGCGACAAACCCGCCATCATCGACTTATATGCCGACTGGTGCGGACCTTGCCGGATGACAGCGCCTATCATGAAGGAACTGGCGAAAGAATATGCCGGGAAAATCGTAATATACAAAGTCAATGTGGATAAGGAGAAAGAACTGGCAGCCTTGTTCAACGCCACCAGTATTCCTCTGTTTGTCTTTATTCCATGCAGGGCGAACCCCAGTTATTCCGCGGAGCTGCCGATAAGGCAACCTACAAAAAGGCTATCGATGAGTTCCTGTTGAAGAAATAACAGCATATACAAGTAAAGAGAATATGCCCAAATAGAGAATGCTCACTGTGTGCTTTTTTTAGGCACGGGAAATCGAAATCTGTGTAATCTGTGCCTAAAAAGAGCATCAGGTGCACGTCTTAATACAATTTTTGAGGAACAAACTACCGGATTCCCGTTTTACAGGATTCTTATAATACTATCGGCATCTCCTGCCATACCCCGTTGTACATCTCCATCACAGTTTCATACCCAGCCTGCTTTAATGCCCGCAATGCTTCCGGGCGACCGCTGTTAATCCGCTCCGGATAGTGAGAGTCGCTATTGACCTGAACGCGGATACCCAAACCACGCAATAACGGGAAATAACGTCCGTTGGGATAGAAAGTGCCCAAATCATGGTAAGACTTGGTATTGATTTCCACCTGATAGCCTCGTGCGGCAATGTCTTCAAAATACTCTTTCACGAGCGTATCATACCAAACCTCGTCGAGCAGACCGGGACGATAGCAAGCAGCATTATAGTGCATCTTGTCCGCATGTCCCACTACATCGAACCCGCCCAACTCCAGCATACGCCTCAACCGTCCGTAGTACAAGCGCACCACCTGCTCCAAGTCGCCGCCAAACTGCTTATCTACTATCTGCCTGAAAACATCGGCCGGAACATCCACATCCACCACTTCGCCCCGTTCATTATACAGCATGTGCACGGAACCGATGCGATAATCCAGCGGCAGTTCACGAAAACGGGCAGCAGACGGATTGCTCTCTTCATTTAAATAATCTATTTCCAAGCCGAGATAAAGTTCTATCTTTCCGGCATACTTTTCCTTTATCCGATGAAATTCGCCAGATAGTCATTCATACGGTCCCACTCCATAGTCCATGCCGTAGAAAAAGGCAACGGGGCATGGGATGAAAAGCCATACGAAGTAAATCCCTCGCTCAAGGCAAACCGCACGAAATCTTCCATGCTGGCACGTCCGTCACAATACAGGCTGTGACTATGATAGTTCGTCAGATTCTTGCTTCTGCTCATTCTCGTATATTTTAATTAGATTCTTAATTCCGGCGCCTCATCAGTCTGCCGATAGAAACCGGAACGGTTTCTCAGTTCGACTCTATCTCGCTCAGTTCCAGCCAGCGCATGGTCTTTTCATCAATCAAGTCCGTCAGTTCCGGCAAGCGTTTCGACTTCTCCGTCAATTCCTCTACGGACAGCGCACCGCTGCACAACGCCTCTTCAATGGATTGCTTTTCGGCTTCCAATGCCGCAATCTCCTGTTCGAGTTGTTCAAATTCGCGCTTCTCCTTGAAAGACATACGGCGCTTTTCATTCAGACGCACTTTCGCAGTCTTTTCTTCCTGAGTTTTAGCCGCTTCTTTTTCCTTTTCCTTCTCTTGGGCGGCTTTCACATCTTCCAATCGCGATACTGCGTATAGTTGCCGGGAAAATCGCGGATGTCTCCCTGCCCGTTAAACACCAGCAAGTGGTCCACCACCTTGTCCATGAAGTAGCGGTCATGGCTCACCACAATCACACAGCCCTTGAAGTTCTGCAAGTACTCTTCCAATACGTTCAGCGTAACGATGTCCAGGTCGTTGGTAGGCTCGTCCAGAACCAGGAAATTAGGATTGCGCATCAGCACCGTACACAGATAGAGACGGCGGCGCTCGCCACCGCTCAGCTTATAGACATAGCTGTGCTGCGTTTCAGGCGTAAAGAGGAAATGTTGCAAAAACTGCGATGCCGTCAGACGCTTGCCGTTACCCAGCTCTATCACTTCCGCAATATCCTGCACCACATCGATGACTTTCATCTGCTCGTCAAACTGCAAACCCTCCTGCGAATAATAGCCGAAACGGACGGTTTCGCCGATGTCCAGCGTACCACTATCCGCCAACTCCTGTCCCATCAGTATCTTAATGAACGTGGATTTTCCCGTACCATTGTTTCCCACGACGCCCATCTTCTCATAACGGGCAAAGATATACGAGAAATCTTCCAGAATCTTCAAGTCGCCAAAGGATTTGTACAGATGGTCTGCCTCGAATATCTTACTGCCGATATAAGATGCCTTTATGTCCAGCTTTACATTGTCGTTATTGAAACGTTGCTTGGCTACCTTCTCCAATTCATAAAAAGCGTCTTCCCGGTAACGTGCCTTATGCCCTCTGGCTTGCGGCATACGCCGCATCCATTCAAGCTCCGTACGATACAGGTTATTGGCGCGTTCTATCTCTACGGTCTTGGCTTCGATGCGCTCTTCGCGTTTTTCCAGATAATAGCTGTAATTGCCCTTGTACTGGTATATACGGCGGTTGTCTATCTCGATAATCTCCGAGCAGACGCGGTCGAGGAAGTAGCGGTCGTGCGTCACCATCAGCAAAGTGAGGTTGGTACGGCGCAGATAATCTTCCAGCCATTCGGTCATATCAAGGTCGAGGTGGTTGGTAGGCTCATCCAATATAAGGAGATCGGGTTCGGTGATAAGCGTATTGGCAAGCGCCACACGTTTCAATTGTCCACCGGACAGAGACTTCACCTGCTGATTGAAATCGCGGATTTTGAGTTGGGAAAGAATTTGTTTGGCTTTCTGCTCATACTCCCAGGCCTTCTCATGGTCCATGCGCACTAGAATTTCATCCAAACCGGGATGTTCTTCCGTCTCCATGCAATGTTCATACTCCTTTATCAGCTCTACGGTACTGTTGCCATGATGAAAACATGCTTCCAACACAGTCAGCTCTTCCGGATATTGAGGGTCTTGTTCCAGATAGCCGACACGTATATCACGTCTGAAAGAGATTGTACCGCCGTCATAGCCTTCTTTTCCGGAAAGGATATTAAGCAGTGTGGACTTGCCGCTGCCATTCTTGGCAATAAGCCCCACCCGTTGCCCTTCGGACAAACCAAAGGATATATTCTCGAATAGTACCAAGTCGCCAAACGACTTAGTCAGGTTTTCCACTTGAAGGATTGAATTTACTGCTGCCAAAACTTATTAAATTGAGAGTTGAGAATTAAAATTGAGAAATTGCCATGCAGACGGCAATATGAATCGGGAAATGGCTTGTCATGAAAGTAAATTCCGGTAAACCTCTGCAAGATTGCAGGGCTCTCCGGCTTTGACTTTGCTCCATACCAATTTCATCGGGTCTATCACGGTATCGCCCGCAACACTCGTCAGAACAGGAGCTTCACGATTGCCATCGATGAGCGTACGCCATTCCAAGCCGTCTACTTCATTAGCTAAAATCACACAAAGCGTAATACCCAGCGACAACCATACCTCTTTTTTCTTGGCGCCTATGCTGCCGCTGTCTATGACCTGCTGCATATTGGCTATATCTTCTTCCTGTCCCTGGAAGTCTTTCTTCAACTGCTCTTTTACAGTGGTACATACCCACTCGTATGCTTCGTTTATCCGGTAAATTTCCGATAGGCGCACCGGAATTATCTCTGCCGGATATTTTTGGCCGACCCGACGGACTTCCAATGAAGCTATGATACTTTCGGCCTCTGCCACCGGCTCTCCCTTACGCACCGTAAACGAGCATTCAAAAGCAACATCCTCTATCCCAGCTATCCAGAGATGGGAAGTGTAGTATGTTCCTTCTTCCTCAAACATCTCCTTACTGTACGCACAATCCAGACGACCTATTTTCACAAGTGTGGCCGAAGTATTCTCTTTGAGTTCCTGCTTAACAGATTCCCTGCCGTATGCAGTATCTCCCTTATAAGCCGATATACGGAAATTACCGGTCCACTCGTTAGGATTATAAAACAGGAAAGAGCCTTCCCCGTCTTCAAATTCGTTCCAGTCTGCCGGATAAACCATAGAGAACCATGCTCCCGGAGAAATGTATTTCTTACCTTGTTTCATACTTCATTGACTAAATGGGTTCTTTCTTGCAAAAGTAACATTACCGCTGTTGATATGCAAACAAACCCAACAAAAAACAGCCGATTCTCACGAACCGGCTGTTCCAATCATCATCTATGAATGAAGACTGTTTAGGTCTCCAATATTTTAATATATCTTATAAATCCATATTTCGAGTGCAAAGATAATCAATGAAATAATATGTGCATCAAGTTTTTAAGATATTTAAATTAACATTCTATAAACTAATAAGGTTATGACCTACTTAATGTAACCGTAATACTCATTATCTGTCCCACAATCCCACCAAACCGGACACGACCAAATCGGGTCTGTCATGGCTTGCTTGTTGGATGCCTTTAGCTGAGTCAGATTATAGTTGCTCTCATGAGTACTCTGGCTGAAACGACGGAACCAATAAGTAGGCTCATTCTTAGAAGTACCTACAATCTTACTGACAGCCGTGAAATCCTGCGGACGGTCGTAATCCACATAGTCATAATCCAAACGGCGCATATCATTCCAATTTTCGATATTGATGCCTAATGCGATAATCTTCTGACGCATAATCTCGAACAAGGTCAGACTAGCAGCATTCTGACATACGGAAGGACTTGCCATATAAGTACTGATTTCACCTTCATCCATCGGCTTCTGATCCGGATTCTTTGTTCCTTCGGCTTCCCATGATTTCAATTTAGCCTGCATACGGTCAAAGTTTGCCTTTATGCCTTTTTGATAGGCATCCAATGCACCATCGGTATCTCCTTTGCGGAAAAGGACTTCCGCCTTGATAAAGCACATTTCCGAATAAGTAAGAATATCGGAATCTGAATTAGGACGTGCATAGAATGTACCCGTACCGCCCACATAGTCTGATTTCGCATCGGTATAGTAATACATATCCGTAGTGTTCCGCCCGCTATTGGCCATACCGTTAGAACGTAAATTTACATAAATAGTATCACCTGCACGCTTATAATCCTTATTATTACAATATGCAGCCCCCTTTTGATAAAGCACGGTCACATTGTTGCCGTCGACCGTTGTCTGGTGTATGGCCTGAGCATCAGCAATAAATTTAGTCTTTGTTTCATTATCCGCTTTGGATAAATCATAAGTTATCATAAATCCGCCTTTTTCCTTATTATAACCAGTCTCTCCACCCGTTACGAACAAAGCTGCTACCGGACCGCCTTCTGCGCGTGTAGTGGAATGTATCACATCCACTCCGGCATCACGAATCCATTCATTAGCCGTTATTTTACCATCAGCATTCAGTTTCACATTTGTCATCATAGCAGGAACAAGCTTTGACAAACGGGGGTCTTCCGCACCCGAACCGCCTGTAAATTCATTAGTTAACAGATTAACATACCAGCGCGTCAGACGTTGTGTCGAGCCATATCCGGTACAATCCCAAATAACGGAAGCCTGATAAGGATCGCTCACCGTAAAATTAACCTCATCCCCTTCCACATTATAATGTTTCATAATGGTGTTGTCATCATTCGACTGAGGAGCAGAGTTCAATGCCGTCAAAATAGCTTCCGGATCATACAAATCCGCTTTCTTGGATAATTTCAGCAAATAACGGGCTTTCAGACCGTAACATAATTTCAGCCACTTGGAAACTTCTCCGTCATTCCATAAATCGCCTGCACTCAATGCGGGAGCCGTGGCGTTCTGCTGCTTGCCAAAATTCTCGATAGCTTTGTCCAGATACCATACAGAGTTCATACATAGTTTTACCGTCATCATAAGCCGGATTGGTTTTACCGGTAAACGCTTCCTGAACAGGCAGCTCGCCATGCAAGTCGAGCATCATCATAAATCCCATCGCCTTAATGCAATAAGCTGCACCTTCATAATGATAAGCTCCTTCCGCTTCTGCCTTCTCTATCAAAGGATCGATATTTACACCTGCACCCAGATAAAAATTCTGATAAATAGTGGTACATGAACTTTGGGCAGGATTCCATGATGACAAGAGGCTGTTGGCAGCCGTGCCCCCGGTCTGTGTCATGATACCGGCAATCGTATTGGTACGCATACTGGCTGTACCCCATGCGTAAGCATAATAGTTCTGTATCCACGGCAGGCGAAGCTGCGGTGATACGGTTTCGGAAACCGGATTATCCGGATCTGTATTCACATCCAGGTAGTCCTCGCAAGAAGACATACCGAACACAAGCGCCAAGCCAAGTGCAATATGTATTAGTTTCTTCATACTCTTATCTTTTTAAATCTGTTATTAGAATGTAAGATTAATGCCAAACGACATGCCGGCTGTGGCCGGAACACCGCAATAGTCGATACCAGCAGAACCGGAGCCACCTGTACCGGAACCTGAAACGCATGTTTCGGGATCCATACCCTTGTAGTTTGTCCAAACAAACAGATTAGTTCCCGTAATTGTAGCAGTCAGCCCCTTGATTATGTTTTGTTTCTTCAACAAATCCTTGAAATCGTAGGACAAGGAAATAGAACGCAAACGCAGCCAATTGGTGTCAGTTATAAAGTTATAGGCGTTCTTGGCATAATTCTTATAATACTCCTGAATCATATACTTGCCGGAACGGGTAGAGTTACCAACCTGATAAGTTTCATTGGCATTATAGGTAATTGTTTTGGTTTCATAAGACGGCTTTGCAGCAGTGCCTGTATTGACAACACCCGTAAATGATACGGATTCTCTGTTTATTGTCTTTGTGCTCAATCCTTTCGTCACGAAATAGTATTCGGTCCCATTATAGATGTCACCTCCCAGACGGATATCGAACAAGAAAGAAAGATTGAAATTCTTATAGCTGAAACTATTATTAAAACCACCTATCAGCTTCGGTTCACGGTTACCCACAATATTGGTTTCAACTTGCGTATCCTTATACAAGCCTGTAGACGGGTCGATAACATTGTACATCTTGCCGTCGGGCCCTTGAGCCGTTTCATACTTATTACCCGTCAATCCCAAAAAATAACCACCATTGGGTATTGAGCCGGCTTTGGCTGCACCAACCTGCGCATCCGTCACATAGAAAATATCCACACCGTCGATAAAGTCTCCCAATCGTCCACGATTACCGGAAAGATTCAATGTCGTTTCCCATTGGAAGTCTTTCGTTACAATAGGTTTACCTGTAATCGAAAGCTCCATACCCTTATTTTCTACCGAACCGCCATTCAGCGTAAGGAAAATGTATCCCGTAGACTGTGCCAAACGCGGTGCACAAATCTGGTCTTTCGTCTTGCTTTGATAGTAAGTATAGTCAAAGCCCAAACGTCCGTTGAAGAAACGCATTTCCAAACCCAATTCATAAGAATCCTGTATTTCAGGTTTCAAACCGACACTACCGCCTGTCCAACTGTTGCCCATACCATATTTGCCACCGTTCAGCGTAGCTACCGGCCACATATAGTATCCCAAAGAATAGGCATCAGCATCTTTACCTACCCGTGCCCATGAACCGCGGATCTTACCGAATGAAAGTACGTTGTTCTTCGGCAGCAGTTCGGTAAACACAAACGAACCGCTTACGGAAGGATAAAAATAAGAACGGTTATTCACCGGCAATGTAGAAGACCAGTCGTTACGTCCGGTCACTGTCAGATAAACAAGATTCTTGTACGAAGCACGGAATTCACCGTAAAGGCCTACCATGCGTTTGCGTACCGTACTCTCTTTGAAATACTGGTTGGCTTTAATAATATTGTTGAAACTGTAAAGCCCTTCCGTTACAAAATTATACCCCCAACGGGTGTTATTCGTTGTCTTCGTAGCTTCTGTAGTAGTACCTACCAGAAGATTCAAATCAAAATCACCGAAAGTCTTATGGAAGTTAGACATCACATTCGTAGTAATGTATTGGTAATTCACATCACCTTTGGACATATAACCGTTCTGATATATCTGCTTGACCGCACCACCCGGACGCCGAAGCGTATTGGAACTGGTAGTGTACTTATCAATACCCGCACGTGCGGAAACATCCCACCAGTCTGTCAGTTTGAGGCTTGCGTTGACGGCACCCGTAAAACGGGATGTTTCGTCCGTCAAAGTATTTTTATTCAGAATCCAATACGGATTTTCAACATCATCCTCCAAATCCTGCAAACCCTCCAATATGCGGTATTTACTACCATCATCATTCAGATAGCGACTCATCTGATCGTCGACAGGCCATCCGTAAACAGCGGTCATTGCACCGTTACCGCCCTGTCCGTACAAACCTGCACTGGTCAGTGTCTTATCAGTACTTGCCTGCGAATAAGAAACGTTGGCTCCTACTGTCAGGATGCCGTATTTCTGTTCACCATTAAAGCGGAAAGTCGTCTTGTCATAACCAGTTGTAGGAATAATGCCGGACTGATGATAATTGGAACCGGATAAATAGAAAGAACCGTTCTTACTACCGCCGGACACACTTACACTATTATCCCAAACACTACTTCCTTGAAAGAAATCATCTATATTATCATAAGCCATACCATCAATCTGATCTCCCCAGGAATCCATCGTCTTATCAATAAAAGCACCGGAAGTGTTATATTCTCCACGGCCATACAGTTTTTGAACTTCCGGTAATTTATTAGCCCATGAATAGGTATATTTACTGCTTACATTCACCCTTACAGCACCCTCTTCACCTTTCTTGGTCGTAATGATAATAACGCCATTAGCAGCACGAGAGCCATACAGCGCAGCAGCCGCAGCACCTTTCAACACGGACATGCTCTCAATGTCTTCAGGGTTAATATCCATTACGCGGTTACTGAAAGTAGTTGCAGTTTTCGTCATGCCATCCGTACCGGAATTACCGGTATTTACTGTAGAGTTATCATAGATAATACCGTCTACAACAAACAAGGGCTGGTTATCACGAGATTCGCTGGCAGAGTTACCGCCACGAATTACAATATTGGAACCGGCACCCGCAGCACCACCTGCCTGCGTAATATTTACACCGGGGATTTTACCAGCCAAAGAGTTTACTACATTCGTTTGCTTGTTCTTCATCAACTCTTTGGAATTAATATCCGAAACAGAATAACCTAACGCCTTTTTCTCTTTCTTAATGCCCATAGCCGTTACAACAACTTCACTCAATGACTGGGTATCATCTTTCAGGGTAACCGTATAGTCGCTTGCCGCTCCTACCTTCACTTCTTCCGTAGCATATCCAACAAATGAGACTACCAATGTGCTACCCACTGGAGCTTCTACCGAGAATTTTCCATCGATGTCAGTAACAGAACCTATACTGGAACCTTTCACCAATACACTGGCTCCAATAATCGGTTCACCTGCAACATCCACTACTTTACCTGTGATTGTTTTGGCTTGCTGAGTACTTTGGGAACTTAGCGCATTATCAGCAGCAACAACCGAATATGGCACAGACATCCCAAGCAATGCAAGCAACACTAATGATAAGCAACAATTTCTTTTCATAAGCTCTTTTAATTGGATTTATTTGCAAATTTATAAATTAATTCAGCAAATCAAAGAGAGATATATTTAAAATATATTAAATAAATATTAATACATTTGCTTTTGTAATTTTAAAATATTGGCAAATATAAAACAATAAACATTACTATTTCTTATCGGATAAGTAGCGTATATAATAAATGGCTACACGTTTATTATCATTCTGTTAATTCTTTTATCACATTTTTGGAAAATAGAAAATTGCTGAAAAAGCGGCAGTATTATTAACAATCAAAAACAAACATTTATATCCACAAAATACATAAAATAAAAAAAATATTAAAACAGAAGTGCAAGCAATTAGAAAACGTGAGTGATTGGAACAAAGTTCCCAAAGTACTATTTAATCTTATAAACTATTCAACCTTTACTATTTTCCTATAGGTTGTATCCGCCTTCTTACATCCTTGGATATTTCCAAAAACATATAATTCAATCTACCGGAATGAATGCCCTTTTCATTCTCTTTATATTTCCGACTTGCATACTCTTTAGACTTATCAAAGGTTATACGGGACATCTGATTCTGCGTTTTTCCCACCATAGTAGAATCCAGCCGTTCATCAGGAAAGAAATCGTCCAAGTCCACATCCCCAATCATGGTGGTCTCAAGAAATTTCATATCTTTATGATTTGCATCAGTATAATAACCAACAAACATATGTCCGGGTGTACGTACCAATATCGGCTCGATATTTATGGCGCGCAGCAAAGAAGCAAACAGAACACTCCCATCCACACAATTAATTTGCGATGACTCCAAGGCATCATCGAATGTACGAACACGTTGAGAGAAAACCACATTGCTGGACAGGCTTGTATTAGAAACCGAACTATACCGGAAATTACGTTTCTGTAAAACATTCCACAAGGCATAAACCTGATTATCGACAGCCTCAGGACTACCCTGATAACCGAGGAAACGATTCACAATACGAGTATTCAATGCTTCCCGTAGCAAATGGTCTATCATAGGATTTTCTTCATTGACATAAGCAGCAAAGAATATTCCGGTATCATGAAATCTCGTACCTCCCGTAACATACCCCAATAAACACTCATTGATACTGCGCACCGAAAAAGTACGTACCCGCTGCCCCAACTCTTTCCTATTCATCTCTACCGTAACGGCAACACTAATCGGCTCCGCCTGATTATTATTCTTCAAGGCTTCATAGTTCCAGATAATATCGGGATAGATTGTATACTCGGTACGTGGCCTTGCCAATACAAACTCCGAAACGGAACGGGAAAAGAAAGGGGTTTCCGCAACTTCTATCCTCACCCGGCTATAAGCCTTTGCCGACCGGACTTTCACAGCGATACAAGATTTTGGGTTTCCCACAAACATCGAATCAGCCGGCACAATCACCTGGGCATCTGTCGTTGCAACAGACAAAATGCTGGAAGGGAAAATATTCCCACCCAATTCATCCGTTATCTCAAAACCGGAACGGAAAGGAGCAACGTTCAGCCAAATCGAACCAATGATTACAACAGCCAATACAGCCACTATTAACGGCATACGCCACTTAGATTGCCCCCATCTCTTTATATCCATTAATTCTTTCATATAGAAACCCTTTTTAAAACAATACAAAGATAATACTTAATTAGTTGCCAGAGAGATTTTGTAATCGAAATGTAATACTTGTTTCATTCCATCGTAACAAAAACGCCGCAATTTTGTCGAAGAAAAGAAATAAAGTTTAACTTTGTAATAAAGAGACTCTGTGCGTCTCTCATTACATTAATTCAGAAATACAATGAACGAATATCGGATTTTAGTAGTAGACGACGAAGAAGATTTATGCGAAATCTTAAAGTTCAACCTTGAGAATGAAGGCTACGAAGTAGATACCGCAAACTCTGCCGAAGATGCTTGAAAATGGACATCAGTACTTACGACCTGCTATTATTGGACGTGATGATGGGGGAAATTTCCGGATTCAAAATGGCAAGTATGCTAAAGAAAGAAAAGAAAACGGCCAAGATTCCTATCATCTTTATCACAGCCAAAGACACCGAAAATGATACGGTAACCGGATTTAATATAGGAGCAGACGACTATATCTCCAAGCCTTTCTCCTTACGCGAAGTAGCAGCACGCGTTAAAGCCGTATTACGCCGTACCCGGCAAACTGAAACGGAGCGTGCACCTGAACAAATCGCCTATAAATCATTAGTGCTTGATATCATCAAAAAGAAAGTAAGCATAGACGGAGAGGAAGCTCCCCTCACCAAAAAAGAATTTGAAATACTGCTCTTGCTACTGCAAAACAAAGGACGCGTATTTTCCCGCGAAGACATATTGAGCCGCATCTGGAGTGACGAAGTATATGTGTTGGACCGCACTATAGACGTAAACATCACCCGCCTGCGCAAAAAGATAGGAATATATGGCAAATGTATTGTAACTCGCTTAGGATATGGTTATTGCTTCGAAGCCGAATAATGACAGACACTTCCTGTCATTCAGCCGGAAGTTATTTCTTTCGGTAATCTCATTATTTCTTGTCTTTGCAGCCTGCTTTATTGCTTATCAATATCAACGAGAGAAAGAGTATAAAGTAGAACTGCTCGACACGCAACTCCAAGACTATAACGAACGCTTGCAACAGGAGTTGCGAAGTATTCCGGACAGTCTATGGACATCTACTTTAAACCGGTATATAGCCAAAGGCTCATACAGAGACCTTCGTGTCACTATCGTAAATTTACAAGGCCGCGTCCTTTATGACAGTTACAATGAAACTTCCCAAGAAGCATTCAGCAATCACATTGATCGTCAGGAAGTCCAAAAAGCATTAAAGAACGGCAAAGGATATGATTTAAGGCGCACCTCCGAAACAACAGGCATACCCTACTTCTATTCGGCAACTCTCTATCCCCAGTATATCATTCGCTCGGCATTACCCTATGATGTAAACCTGGTAAATAGTCTGGCTGCCGATCCGCATTACCTCTGGTTTACAGCTATTGTTACTTTATTGCTGATATTCGTTTTCTATAAGTTTACATCCAAACTGGGTACGGCAATCAACCATCTGCGAGAATTTGCCAAACGCGCCGATAAAAACGAACCGGTGGAAACCGATATACAATCTGCTTTCCCACATAATGAACTTGGCGAAATATCCCAGCACATTATACAGATATATAAACGTTTGCGGGAAACCAAAGAAGCGTTATATATCGAACGTGAGAAACTGATTACACACCTACAGACTTCTCGCGAAGGATTGGGTGTATTTACTAAAGACAAAAAAGAAATCTTAGTCAATAACCTCTTTACACAATACGGCAATTTAATCTCCGATTCCAACTTGCAAACTACCGAGGAGATATTTTCCATTTACGAATTTCAAAAAATCACCGATTTTATCAGTAAGGCACAAAGAAGACCTTCGGATAAAGAAGAGAAGCGTCTCTCCATTAACATCAATAAAAACGGGCGCATATTCATTGTAGAATGTATCATTTTTCAGGATCTGAGTTTTGAAATATCCATTAATGACATCACACAGGAAGAAGAACAAGTACGTTTGAAACGCCAACTGACACAGAATATTGCACATGAACTGAAAACCCCTGTAAGCAGTATTCAAGGGTATCTGGAAACAATTGTCAGCAATGAAAGCATCCCTCGCGAAAAGATGCAGACTTTCCTTGAACGGTGTTATGCCCAAAGCAACCGGCTGAGCCGTCTATTACGGGATATCTCCGTACTGACACGTATGGATGAAGCAGCCAATATGATTGATATGGAGAAAGTAGACATCAGCATGCTTGTCACCAATATAGTCAACGAAGTATCATTGGAACTGGAAGAAAAGCATATTACGGTAGTCAACGGTTTACATCCCAAAATACAATTAAAGGGTAACTATTCATTACTCTATTCCATATTCCGTAACCTCATGGATAACGCCATGGCTTATGCAGGAACCAATATCTACATCAACATCAACTGTTTCCGTGAGGATGAGAACTTCTATTATTTCAGTTTTGCGGATACCGGAGTAGGCGTTTCACCAGAACATCTGAATCGTTTGTTCGAACGCTTTTATCGTGTAGACAAAGGACGTTCTCGAAAATTAGGCGGTACAGGCTTAGGGCTTGCCATCGTAAAAAATGCCGTCATCATTCATGGCGGAACAATCTCCGCCAAGAATAATCAAGGTGGCGGACTGGAATTCGTTTTTACGTTGGCAAAGGAGAAATAATTTCTTTTATTCATTTTGGTTTGTTACTTTTTTCATTATCTTTGCGATGCATTGGTTCGCCGCCTTTTTTCAAAGGAAGCGATTAAAAGGGAATCAGGTGCAAGTCCTGAACAGTCCCGCTGCTGTAAGTTTCACATAATGTTGCAGACAATGAATTCTCTCTCCATGCCACTGGAAACGTTTTCCGGGAAGGCAGCCTGCAACAGAAACAAGTCAGAAGACCTGCCATGCATTATCTTATCATTGCTTTCGAGGAAAAAGCGTTGAGTCTAATGAACGGGATAAATTCTATCCAATCATTTCATTCATCAAACCTCTTTCAAAGAAAGTAAAAGAGGTAATAAACTCTGCCAAGTTTATTTAATGATGTCCGGCCGAAGTGATTCGCCCGGACATTTGTTTTACAGAAAGTCATCAAAAACATTGTTCATCATCTATAAAATCATTATATTCGGCACATAAAACACAAAAACGGATTTATCCGTTGACCTATTGTCTAACTTATAAAAAATAATCTATGGAATTACCATTTGCCGAATCATGGAAAATCAAAATGGTGGAACCTATTCGTAAAAGTACCCGCCAGGAGCGTGAACAGTGGTTGAAAGAAGCCCATTACAATGTTTTTCAACTCAAATCAGAACAAGTTTATATCGATCTCATCACCGATTCGGGAACAGGAGCCATGAGCGACCGGCAATGGGCCGGTATCATGCTCGGAGACGAAAGCTATGCCGGGGCTTCTTCTTTCTTCAAATTAAAAGAAGTCATTACCCGCCTGACCGGTTTTGAATATGTCATTCCTACACATCAGGGACGTGCTGCCGAAAATGTACTATTCTCTTATCTGGTTCATGAAGGAGATATTATCCCGGGAAATTCTCATTTTGATACTACCAAAGGACATATCGAAAGCCGAAAGGCAATCGCACTGGACTGTACAATAGACGAAGCACGGCAAACGCAACTGGAAATTCCCTTTAAGGGCAACGTAGATCCTGCAAAGCTGGAAAAGGCCTTACAAGAACATAATGACCGCATACCATTCATCATTGTTACGATCACCAACAACACAGCCGGCGGGCAACCTGTTTCCATGCAAAATTTACGGGAAGTCCGGAATATTGCCGATAAATACAATAAACCTGTCATATTCGACTCCGCCCGTTTTGCCGAAAATGCCTATTTCATAAAGACACGTGAAGAAGGTTACCAAGATAAGAGCATAAAGGAAATAACCAAAGAGATGTTTGCCCTTGCAGACGGTATGACAATGAGCGCCAAAAAAGACGGCATCGTAAATATGGGAGGATTTATTGCAACCCGCCGACAAGACTGGTATGAAGGAGCAAAAGGATTCTGCGTACAATTCGAGGGTTACCTTACTTATGGCGGTATGAATGGCCGAGATATGAATGCACTTGCCATCGGCTTGGATGAAAACACCGAATTTAATAATCTTGAAACCCGTATTCGCCAGATAGAATATCTGGCTAAAAAATTAGATGAATACGGAATACCGTACCAACGTCCCGCCGGAGGACATGCAATTTTTGTAGATGCTCCCAAAGTTTTAACACATGTTCCTAAAGAAGAGTTTCCTGCACAGACTTTAACCGTCGAGCTATATCTGGAAGCCGGCATACGCGGATGTGAAATCGGTTATTTACTTGCCGACCGTGATCCCGTTACCCGTGAAAACCGCTTCAACGGACTGGATTTACTCCGGCTGGCTATTCCACGCCGCGTGTATACCGATAACCACATGAATGTAATAGCCGCTGCGCTCAAAAATGTATATGACAGACGCGAAACAATTACAAGAGGAGTACGTATTACTTGGGAAGCTCCGTTAATGCGTCACTTTACAGTACAATTGGAAAGGCTGTAACTACAAACTCAATGTCAGGACAAAGTCTGAAAACAAATAGTAGTAAATTTGAAAAATCTGTTTCTCCGCCGTACGGTATTCGGCGGCGGAGAACACACCTTGTTCGTCAGGCGTAAAAGGCATTACATGCAAATGTTCCCGAAAATCAACATCGGAAGCGTTCATACATTTAAACATGGTTTCTTTTGCAGACCAGTGAAGCAACAACGACCAGGTTTCCGTACCTTTGAATAAGGATTTTTTTTCATCTTCACGCATAAACTTATGCACCACTTTCCGTACCCGCTCGCTATAACACTCAATATCAATCCCGACTCTTTTCCCCGGCTCACTTAACAGGACCGCTACATAACCTTTGGTATGTGAAATACTGATGGAAAAAGAGCCGTCTGCCAAATAGGGCCCGCCGTTGGAATAATAGTGTATGTCTTTCTCTTCGCCAAGCATTGTATATAATAATACACGCACAGCCAGCCACTCCAACTTACGAGAAACGGCTGTAAATTTTCCAATACCCTCTTCATATTTTTCTTTATGAGGAAGTAAAGCAAGCAGTTCTTCCAAACTTTCACTTGCTTTCCAGATACCCCACTTATATGAACTCTCTGTATATTGTTTAAAAACGGGCATTACTTCTCTGTTTCTGAACCCTCCCGTACCGGTTCATTTATTGTAAATTTCACCTTTAAGATGCGGCGGTTATCCATTTCAAGAACCTCAAATTCATAATAATCATAAGTTACTTTCTCGTGAAGCGCAGGAAATTCCCCTTTCAACTCAAGTAAAAGCCCCGCTAAAGTATCGGCATCACCTGCCACTTCATCAAAAGTTTCTTCATCTATCTTGGTTATCTTATAGAAATCCGTCAGTTGTGTTTTAGCCTCAAACACCCATGTGTGGTCATTCAGTACGGCATATGTACGTTCTTCATCATCGTATTCGTCATGAATTTCGCCCACAATCTCCTCAATAATATCTTCCATCGTAACAATGCCCGATGTCCCTCCGAATTCATCCACCACAATAGCGATATGAATCTTGTTTGCCTGAAAATCACGCAGCAAATCATCAATCATCTTGGTTTCCGGAACAAAATAAGCCGGACGAATCAATGATTGCCAACGGAAATTATCTCCTTTATTCAAATGAGGAGCAAATCCTTGATATAAAGCACCCCTTTTATATTGTCACGTGTTTCCGCATAAACAGGAATACGCGAATAAGCGTTCTCCACGATGCACTTTAACACATCCTTAAAAGAAGTGCGAATTTCCAAGTCAACCACATCCAGACGCGATGTCATGACTTCCTTAGCCGTCTCACCTCCAAAACGAATGATACCCTCCAAGATATTGTTTTCTTCCGAAAGCTCGGCTTTATCTGTCAATTCCAACGCATGAGAAAGTTCATCTACTGAAATATTATGATTCTTACGCACAAAATGCTTATTAAGAAACGATGTGGAGCGCACCAATATCGATGACAACGGATAGAATATGGAACGGCATGCCAGAATGCCGGGAGCTGCAAAACGGCAAAATGCCAATGTTTTTTGCGCTGAATAAATCTTCGGCATAATCTCACCGAAAAGCAGCAACAGAAAAGTCAATACAACCGTTAGGATTAAAAATTCCGCAATAACCGAATGGAATTGGAATACATTCATAAAAAAGAAATTACAGAGCATGATAATGGTCACATTCACGAAATTGTTCGTAATCAGTATCGTGGCCAGCAGTCGTTCTGTATCATCCAACAAATTTCTGATTTTCTCATCAGAAGGATGTTTCCCCTCTTCAATAGAATTCAAATCAGACGGCGAGAGTGAAAAAAATGCAATTTCGGAAGCCGAAGCAAAACCGGAAGCAAGCAAAAGCACACCAGCCAATACAATAGCTATAATAGCCGAAACAGAAGGAGTATGTACAGTTATACTGTTAAAAATATCTGCCAATTGGCATAAATAAGCGTCTGGGTCCAAAGATTTTGGTTTTAGTTAAACAATTAGAACGGCAAGTCGTCCGTTGGGTTATCTTGTGCAGGAGCAGCCTGCGAGTGTGTTGACTGTACAGGAGCAGCCGTTTGTCCGAATATACCTGCCTGCGGTGTAGTTCCGGGCGCTGCGCTTCTTGCAGACAGCATTTCCATGTTATCTACAAAAATCTCCGTTACATAGCGTTTTGCACCGGTCTGATCATCATACGAACGAGTCCGTATTTTACCCTCCACATAAAGTTTGTCTCCTTTATGTACATATTTTTCAGCAGTTTCTGCCAGTCCGCGCCAAAGGACAAGATTATGCCACTCCGTACGTTCAGGAACTTGCGTTCCGTTTGCCAATGTATAGGCACGGTCTGAAGTAGCCAAGGGGAAAGTAGCAACAGCCACACCGGTATCGAGATACCTCACCTCGGGGTCTCTGCCTACATTTCCTAATAATATCACTTTATTTACTGACATACGCTTTCAATTTTAAAATTTGTTGCCAAAATTAGCGAGAATAACAACATCATGCAAGAATACAGCCAACTTTTATAAATACTTCTCCAAAAAAGCATGTACCAAGCGAGATACCGGATACTGCTCCAAATCTTCCATTCTGATACACTGGTATTCCGAAAAAGAACGGGAGTTCTCCGGCAAAACGACTTCATAAAAGTTAGCGTATATCACCCGATGGGACAGCACATGTTTCACATTTCGAAACACCAAACGTACTTCCGGTACCTCTCCTTCCGCTATAAGTGAGCGAAAAGATGCCGATGATAAAAATTCCTCTTCCGATAGATTTCTATCCGCTTCAACCAATGGCAATTCAAACAGGTTTTTCCAAATATCATCAGCCGTTCGTTTATGTATAAAGGTACACGCGCCCATGCGTACATATATATAATTAAAATAACGGTTGGACGTCTTTGTTCTGTGTTGCTTCACGGGAAGTTGCATAACCTGCCCTTTCGATAAGGCGGAACAGCTATCCGCCAAAGGACAAAACATACAGTTAGGAGACTGTGGCGTACACTGAATAGCCCCAAAATCCATTATAGCTTGATTATAAGTAGCCGGGCGGGATTTATCGAGCATTTCATCAGCTAAAGCAGCAAAGAGCTTCTTTCCTTCCGTAGAGTCAATAGGCACATCAATGCTGCAATAACGGGAAAGCACTCGATACACATTTCCGTCCACTACTGCATAGGGCATATTATAGGCTATGGAACAAATGGCGGCAGCCGTATAATCCCCTACCCCCTTCAAAGCCCGCACTTCCTGATAGCTTTCCGGAAACTTACCGTTCATACTCTTAGCAGCAGCATGCAGATTACGGGCACGAGAATAATACCCCAATCCCTGCCAATACTTCAAGACCTCGTCTTCCGAAGCCGAAGCCAAAGTTCTCACATCAGGAAAACGGCGGATAAAACGAAGAAAATACTCATATCCTTGTACCACTCTCGTCTGCTGCAAAATAATCTCAGAAATCCATATCCGGTAGGGATCAGTAGTGCCTCTCCAAGGCAAATCACGTTTATTATCCGCGTACCAATCCAATAAAGCTTCAGTCAATCTATTCATATATAGTTTCATACCCCCAAAGGACACACATCCTTTTTCAAAAGAACAAAAATACAGTTTTTCAGTCTAACAAAACCTAATGCTTTGACTTTTTTCAAAAAATGTCCAAAATATATTTTTTAGAGCCGCTAAAAAGCTATATATTTGCAGTCCAAAAAATTAGAAAACTATAGTAATAATATTTTTTTTAAGAAAAAAATGACTAAAGCTGATATTGTAAACGAAATTACAAAGAACACCGGAATCGACAAAGTAACAGTGCTTGCAACCGTTGAAGCATTCATGGACGCAGTGAAGGCATCTTTATCTAAAGATGAAAATGTTTATCTCCGCGGGTTTGGTAGTTTTGTAGTAAAGAAAAGAGCTCAAAAAACAGCTCGTAACATTTCTAAGAACACGACTATCATTATTCCGGAACACAACATTCCGGCGTTCAAACCTGCCAAGACATTCACCCTTTCGGTGAAGAAATAATAAACAAGAGTATTAACCCATAAAAATTTTGAAGCTATGCCAAGCGGAAAGAAGAAAAAAAGACATAAAATGTCTACGCACAAGCGTAAAAAAAGACTAAGAAAGAACAGACATAAAAGCAAAAAGTAATTTTTAGTCTGAATCTGGACAGAATAAAGAACAAACTTGTGAAGCTATGTCTCGCGAGTTTGTTCTTTGTTTAAGTATCAAACCGGTTCGTCAATGTAAAAAAGATTGATGTACCGGTAAATCTGAACAGAAAACATCTGTATAATAAAAATGTAAAAGCAAATTATTGTGACAAGCGAACTCGTTGTAGACGTACAGCCCAAAGAAGTTTCCATTGCTTACTCGAAGACAAAAGCCTGGTGGAACTCCAAAGCGAAGGAAGAAACATTTCCTTCTCGGTGGGCAACATGTATTTGGGACGTGTCAAGAAATTGATGCCGGGCCTGAATGCCTGCTTCGTGGATGTAGGTTACGAGAAAGATGCTTTTCTTCATTATCTGGACTTAGGTCCTCAATTTAACTCATTAGAAAAATACGTAAAGCAAACTTTAAGCGACAAAAAAAAGCTTAATCCAATTACGAAAGCAACCCTGCTTCCCGACCTTGACAAGGATGGCACTGTAGCCAATACATTAAAGGTAGGACAAGAAGTAGTGGTGCAAATCGTAAAGGAGCCTATCTCTACCAAAGGGCCGCGACTGACTTCCGAACTCTCCTTTGCCGGAAGATACCTCGTGCTGATTCCCTTCAATGACAAGGTTTCCGTATCACAAAAAATTAAATCAAGTGAAGAGCGCGCCCGCCTCAAACAACTGCTGATGAGCATCAAGCCCAAGAATTTCGGTGTCATCGTCCGCACTGTTGCTGAAGGTAAACGCGTGGCCGAGCTTGACGGAGAGCTCAAAGTTTTATTAAAACATTGGGAAGAAGCTATTGTCAAAGTACAAAAAGCCACCAAATTTCCGACACTGATTTACGAAGAAACCAGCCGTGCCGTAGGTTTGTTGCGCGACTTGTTCAATCCTTCTTTCGAAAACATCCACGTGAACAACGAGGCTGTGTACCACGAAATCAAGGATTACGTAACCCTCATCGCCCCTGAACGGGCAGGAATCGTGAAGCTGTACAAAGGGCAACTCCCTATTTACGACAATTTTGGTATCACCAAACAGATAAAATCGTCATTCGGCAAAACCGTTTCATACAAAAGCGGGGCTTACCTGATTATTGAGCACACCGAAGCGCTTCACGTAGTAGACGTGAACAGCGGTAACCGCATCAAGAATGCCAACGGGCAGGAAGCCAACGCACTGGAAGTGAATCTGGGAGCCGCCGATGAACTGGCGCGCCAATTGCGGCTAAGAGATATGGGTGGTATCATCGTGGTGGATTTCATCGACATGAATGAAGCCGAAAACCGACAGAAGCTTTACGAACGTATGTGTGCCAATATGCAGAAAGACAGAGCACGTCACAACATCCTGCCGCTCAGCAAATTCGGACTGATGCAGATTACGCGTCAACGAGTACGCCCGGCTATGGATGTGAATACTACGGAAACCTGTCCCACCTGCTTCGGTAAAGGCACCATCAAATCGTCCATCCTCTTTACGGACACCTTAGAGAGTAAGATTGACTACCTGGTCAACAAACTGAAGATAAAGAAATTCTCGTTACACATCCACCCGTATATCGCTGCCTACATCAATCAGGGAGTTCTCTCACTGAAACGGAAATGGCAAATGAAATACGGATTCGGAATCAAGATTATTCCAAGTCAGAAATTAGCATTTCTGGAATATGTTTTCTACGATCCGCAGGGAGAAGAGATTGACATGAAGGAAGAAATCGAAATCAAATAAAAGAAACGGCGAAGTCTGATAAGATACTTCGCCGTTTTTTTGTTTATCACAGTGCCAGACGGTAGATTTCCTTACTGTCCTGTTTAGTCAGTTTTACATAATTGCCCACAAACTCTCCCTTATTGCGATGCAGGCTATCCGCCAAGCGGTCTATATCGGGATTCTCGATACCCAGTTCCTTAAAGTTAACCGGCAGCCCTATAAAACGGAAAAAGTGTTTCAAACGGGACACACCCGCCAATGCCATCTCTTCCAAATCCTCCGATTCGGGAACACCGAAAACACGGTTGGCAAACCGGGCTATCTTTTTCGGATTATGTCCGGCCACAAAAGTCATCCATGCCGGAACTATTACAGACAGTCCGGCGCCATGCGTAACGTTGTAAACCGCACTGACTTCATGTTCCAGAAAATGCGAAGCCCAATCTTCCTCGCAACCCACACCACAAGTCCCGTTATGAGCAATCGTTCCACACCACATAATATTGGCGCGCGCACCGTAATCTCCCGGATTTTGTTTTATGCGATAAGCTTCTTTAATGATAGCTGTCAGCGTACCTTCACAAAGACAGTCGCTAATCTCCACATCCTGCGTATTAGTAAAATAACGTTCCATGATATGCACCATCATATCGGCAATGCCGCAAGCCGTCTGAAAAGGCGGCAATGTATAAGTCAATTCCGGATTCATAATGGAAAAGACAGGGCGCAACAATTCCGGCACACGCAAGCTTAGCTTTTGCAGGGTATCCACTTTCGTTATCACCGAGTTGCCCGAGCCCTCGCTACCCGCAGCAGGAATTGTCAGCACAACAGCAACTTTCAATGCTTCCGTCACTTTCGCCTTACCTATAAAGAAATCCCAAAAATCACCCTCATAAGGTACACCGGCAGCGATAGCCTTTGCTGTATCAATTACAGAACCGCCTCCTACCGGGAGCAGTAAATCAGCCTGTTCACGACGGCAAATTTCAATCCCCTCATACACCTTCGTATCCACCGGATTAGGTTGCACACCCCCCATCTCACAATAACGAATACCGGCTTTCTGCAAAGATTGCTTCACTCTGTCCAACAACCCGCTACGCAGCACGGAACCGCCACCATACACAATCATTACTTTCCGTGCCCCATACTTACCGGCCAAGGCACCGACTTGCATTTCCGTGTCCTTGCCGAATACAAATTCGGTAGGACTGTAAAAGACAAAATTATTCATATACCTATAACATAAAAACAGATTAACGCAAATATACGCAGAGTTTCAATATAAAGAATGCCCCCTGCGTAAATTTGCGTTAATCCACACCTTATAATTTATCCTATATACCGACTGTATCTTTCAAAGAAACGCTTGAATACGCCCCACTTCATCAACCCTTGTTCAAATACCAGAATCCCCAGCAACGCACAGGAAATGCCCAACATCACATCAATCAGATAATGATGTCCGGAATAGACAGCCGTCCACCAGATACCCGCCATGATAACAGAGAACAAAGCTATCAGCCATTTCTTGCAACGTCCCATAATAGCGTATGCTACAGCCACCACCATATAAGCCGCATGCAATGAAGGAACAGCGGCAAACACATTGGCGTTCCGTCCATAAATGGAATGAAAGACAGAGCACCCCAGCAGTTCGTCAAAGCGCCCCAGTCCCGCTACATTCCCGGAGTATTGAGAACCGGCTCAAAGCCATAATTCATGGCATACCAGGGCGGTGCTGCCGGATGAATATAATATCCGGCAAACCCGATAAGATTTACCAGCAGAAAGACCATGGCAAAGCGAAGATATACCTTGCGTTCGCCTTTCAGATAAAGCCACAGACCGAATGCAATGGGAACAGGAACCCAGCAAAGGTAGAATATACCGGCAAAGAAATCGCCTACCGTACAGTGATTCTGTGCAAAATACTCGCAGGGAATCAATCTTGTCCCATCAATCGAGATACCGAACAAGGACTTCTCCGCCTCATACAATCCCTGCACATCAATAGGATTCACCTCATAGTTGGGATACACCCGCATCCAGTCGTAAGAAATGCCAAAGATGATGGTTGTTTTTCCTGCAAAAAAGAGTATCAGAAACAGCCCCGTCATTAAAAGATGCTCTGTACGCAACCCTATACACACGGCTGTCAACAACAAGAACAGTGCTGTAAGGACAACAACAGGCAACGCTTCTTTGACAGAAGGAAAAATATCTTTTCTCATTATTGTTTCTTTAATAATTTATAGCAATGCGCAATGCGCGCGAATGCTGTCAGATTAGCAAGAACGGCTATCACGGCCATAGGAACAATCAGTATCAGCATAGGGTCGAACGCCTTGCAATCTCCGAAAATACCGCAGCACAAAGCACCAAGGCTGGTCAGCACCACACGCTCGGGACGCTGCATGAAGCCTACTTTACATTCCAGTCCCAATCCTTCGGCACGTGCACGCACATAACTCACCATAAGCGAACCGACCAATG
>VOFI01003444.1_pt1 | contig 134722 bp, 142 predicted proteins | sample 5384131 | NCBI WGS metagenome assembly VOFI01 (sample SAMN12384728, study PRJNA508395) | human gut metagenome | isolation source: healthy gut H | host: Homo sapiens | reverse complement strand
TCTGAGCGGTATGTGCCCATTTTTAACCCAAAGCTGTTTTTATGATTTTCAAACTCAAATCAAACTGCAGGAAAATTCATTTTAAACAATAATATAATGATTTTTTGATATTTCCCGTATGTACCCGTGCAATTCCAAAGAAACCAATATTTCCATCACCTGACGTACTTCCAGTTTTGTTTCTTTCAAAATTTCTTCCACGCTCTTTGGGTACAAACCGAGACAACTATACAACAATTCCTCTTGAGTTTCAAGCATTTTTTTTTTTTACCTTCTTTCTCTGTTTTTTTACCTGATAATCCCAATTCTTCCAAAAACATTTCCGGTGAAAGTAAAATTCCCGCTCCCTGACGGATCAATTCATTACATCCGATACTCATCCGGCTATTTACAGGACCCGGAAGCGCATACACTTCTCTCCCTTGTTCTAATGCCAGATCGACTGTAATAAGCGAGCCGCTCTTCTCTCCCGCTTCCATAACAAGCACAACATCTGACAATCCGCTTATAATTCTGTTCCGAGCCGGAAAGTTTTGAGGAAACGGAGGCGTTCCAGGCGGCATCTCGGAAATAATTCCACCTCCTTGTTCCAATATATCTACATAAAGCCCGATATGCTCCCTCGGGTAACAAACGTCTACGCCACACCCCAATACCGCGAATGTTTTACCATTTCCAAGAAGCGCCCCTCTGTGACCCATTCCATCTACGCCGCGAGCCATTCCACTTATAATCTGCACCCCATGTTCTGCCAAAACTTTTCCAAAATCAACTGCATATTTTTCACCATAAGGAGTACATCTCCTCGCTCCCACGAGAGCCGCCTTTTTCGCAGCTTTATCCGGAAGGCTGCCTTTTACATAAAGTGCATAAGGATAATCCGAAATCCGTTTTAATTTTTCCGGATATTCATCCGTAAAATGCGGAATAAAACGAATTCCTTTTTCACACAGACTTTCATACTCTTTTTCCGGATCCTGCCGTTTTGCCTTCAAAATTTTATCTTGCTCTGATTCGTTTAAAAATTCTATTTTTTTCAGCTGTGTTTCTTCTATATAATAAATCGCTTCTGCTGTTTTCATGCATTGACGCAGGCGGATTTTTTTTCGCAAATTTATTCCCTGTATTTTAGCAAACCAATATTCGTACTTCATACATTCTCCTTTTATTTCATACTTTATTTATCTATTCACATTTCACATTACTTCGCCTCGACCGTTCTCTTCACTTCCGTTTTCATTTTATCCTCCTATACAGTATATTTCCTGTTATCCATTCTATATCCAAGCGCTTCTTGCAAGTGCTTTACTTTGATCGCATCACTTTCTTCTAAATCTGCAATCGTTCGCGCTGTTTTCAAAATCCTGCTATATCCCCGGGCCGTCAAATTCATAACCGAAAAGGCCTGCTCCATCACCTTTTTTTCTTTTGTTCCCAACTTGCAATACTTATTTAAAGCATCCCCTTCCAACATTGCATTTGTTAAATTTCCTGTTTCCTTATATCGTATTCTTTGCATCTCTCTGACCCGGCAAATTCTTTTTCGTATTTCTTTTGAACTTTCGCCTTTCTGCTCATCTGATAAATGCTCATATTTTACTTGAGAAGCTTCCACACATAGATCGATCCTATCCAGAAAAGGACGGCTGATACGATTCTGATACGCTTGGATCTGCAAAGGTGTACATGTACAATTTGCATTCGGAAAACATCCACACGGACACGGATTCATAGCTGCCACAAGCATAAAATTTGCCGGGAATGTATAATTTCCGTATGTTCGCGACAGATTCACATACCGCTCTTCCAATGGTTGTCGAAGCACTTCCAACGTATCTCTGCGAAATTCAGGGAGTTCATCAAGAAATAAAACGCCTTTATGAGCAAGGCTGATTTCTCCGGGATGCGGAATCGTTCCTCCTCCGATCAAAGCAGCTTTTGTTGCCGTATGATGCACTTCACGAAACGGACGGTCTACAATCAGCGGGGTTTTCTCATCAACTAACCCTAATACACTGTATATTTTTGTAATCTCCAAACTTTCTCGCAAATCAAGCGGCGGCAATATCCCGGCAATACATTTTGCCGTCATTGACTTTCCACTGCCCGGCGGACCGATAAGAAGAAGATTGTGCCCTCCTGCAACTGCGATTTCCGCTGCTCTTTTTACAAATTCCTGACCTTTCATATCTGCAAAATCAGGAAATTTCGTTTCTTTTTGAACTGTTTTTCTCAAATTCCCACAATCCGTTATCTCTTTATTTTGTATCTTCTTTCTCTTTCTTCTGTTTTGCATTGCCTCAACCGCTTCCTGCAAAGTCGCAGCTCCTACAATTTCCATTTCACTGACAAGCGACGCTTCCGTTACATTTTCAGACGGAACAATACACTTTCTCACCCCTTTTTCTTTCGCTTCCATTACGATCGGCAAAACTCCAGACACTTTCTTCACACTTCCTCCAAGACTGAGTTCTCCGATAATCAGACAGTCTTTCTCCGGCTTTTCAATCTGTCCTAATGCAGTCAATATCGCCGCGGCGATCGGCAGGTCAAAAGACGCGCCGTGCTTTCGCATTGTAGCCGGTGATAAATTCACAACAGTCCGCTTTGCCGGATACTCAAATCCCGAATTTTTAATTGCAGTTCTCACCCTTTCTCCCGCTTCTTTTACTTCCGATGACAAATACCCCACCATATGGAATACCGGCAGGCCGTTCGATATATCTGCCTCTACATGAATAAACGCCACCTCAAGACCTTCAATCACCGCAGATAAAATTGTACTGAAACTCATTTGCACTCCTTTCTATGAGCTTCCTGTTCTCCTTTGTTAAAATAACAAGATCTTCTATCGTTTATACTGTTGATTTATACACTATTTATTATAGAAGAAACACCACTTAAAATAATTGAATTCCAACCGATCCGGTCAGACACCTCTTTCAGAGGTCAGATTGCCGAAGATGAATTTCTTCGGGAATGTAGATTTATGATAATTCATAAAAAAATGAGCGTCAAGAAAAAAATGAAAATTTCACGAAATGACAGAATTTATTTCCCAGTTTACAGATGGAAAAGCACAAACAACATGTCTTTTACATAGACTATATCAAATGTGCTAAGAGGTGTTATCTTGAAATCATTTCCAAATCCGCTCACGCCGTCGGAAGAAAAATATTATATCCGAAAATACACAGAAGGTGACCTCGAGGCAAAACACATCCTGATCGAACGCAATCTAAGACTTGTCGCACATGTAATCAAAAATATCAAAATTCCGAAGAAGATCCCGAAGACCTGATCTCTATCGGCACAATCGGACTGATCAAAGCCGTTGTCACTTTTAATCCTGACATGACAGCTGAATGGATGATCTCATCAATCAACTGTATTTTTCTGTTCTGAGGGGCAATTCAACCTGTTGATATACTGACCGACCATATCAGCGTGGACGCCTGCCGCCCGGACTGCCAGCTCATGTCTGCCCTCTTCTGTTTTCGGATAATGAACGATCACATGGATCGGAGCACTTTTCCTTGCGATACCACGCACCTCCCCGGTATTTCAGTTTATGAACGAGAAGTTGTCCGCTATTCTTCCGGAGACTGTTTCCTTTTTCTGCATCATCAGATTAAATTTGATGTTATAATATATAGAAGAAACGCATTAAAACTTCTTTGTGATACCATCTTATCAGGGAGTTTGCAAAAGCTCATTGAGCGCAGTTTGAGCATAAATTGACCAGGATCAGGAGGAAATATATGGAACGCTGCGATTTCAGTTCAATCATTACCACGGTTCGCAAATATATCGGCGATGACAGAGGAATGAATCAGATTGATCTGCTTTATGAATTGTTTGAAGGTTTTCTTGAAGAGGAATCTTCACAGGACTTTGATTTTGACAACGGTCTTGTCTGCCGCTGGTTTAACGGACAGGCCCGGATCAGCCCCCGCATCTCCGGATATTATCTCCATACAGACAACAGGAACCGTCTGGCTGATGATATAGAAACAAATATTCTGCCGCTAATGTGTGACAGCGCAATGGCAATACAGGAAATCTACAAGATCCTGATACAGGATGGAACTATTTCCGATCAGAAAAAAGAACAGCTTACTCAGGATTACCCGTGTCATACTTCTGAAGAACAGGCTGCTTTTCTTGCGTCTGTTCTTTGCTTTGGAATGGAACGGACATTTGTTAAAAGGAACGCTGCCACCAAAAAACTGCTTGCTTTGCCGGAACACTGTCTCCGGTAATCAGTGATTTTGTTTATAACGGAGAAGTTCCCAAGGCGTGTGCTCATTTCTGCGGAAGGAATCAAGAGCTTTCCACACTTCACGAATTAATTTCAGAAAAGCGGATCATTTTTCTGCAGGGGATTGCCGGTATCGGGAAAAGCGAGCTTGCCAAAGCATATGCAAGAGCTTACAGAAAAGACTATACAAATATTTTGTATCTGACCTACAGCGGTGATCTGCGGCAGGATATCATTGATCTGGACTTTGTGGATGATCTGCCGGAGGACACGGAAGAAGACCGTTTCCGCAAGCACAACCGTTTCCTGCGGTCACTAAAAGAAAGATACTTTGCTTATCATAGACAACTTTAATACTACAGCCGGAAAAGACGCCTTCTTCTCTGTACTGTTAAAATACCGCTGCCGTATCCTTTTTACTACCCGAAGCCGTTTTGATAACTATGCGTCTTTCAATCTTGGCGAAATATCTGATCCTGATGCTTTATTGTCACTAATGGGATATTTCTACTCAGATGCAAAGAGGAAACAGTCTATCCTGAAACAAATTATTCAGACCGTTCACAGCCATACACTGGCGGTAGAATTATCCGCACGGCTGTTGGAAACAGGTATCCTGGAACCACAGGAATTACTGGCACGGCTACAGGTTGAAAAATCTGCCCTTGGCGCAACGGATACCATTGATATCGTAAAAGACGGACAAAGTCGGAAAGCTACCTATTATGAGCATATACATACGTTGTTTTCTCTGTATCGTCTCTCCGAGGAAGAACTTAATATTATGCGGGGGCTGATTTTTGTTCCCGTCAGCGGAGTCAGCGGACGACTGTATGCAAACTGGATGAAACTTTCGGACATGAACAGGATCAATGACCTGATTGAGAAAGGCTTTGTACAGACACAATCCGGAAGACAGATTTCTCTTCATCCCATGATACAGGAAGTGGCAATTGACGAGACCAGACCGTCAGTAAATAACAGTGCTGTACTGCTTGACAGCCTGCAAACCATCTGTCTGCTACATGGACATGACGTCACCTGGTACAAACCGCTGTTTCTGACCATCGAGAACATCATTCGGGAGATTGCAGATGACAATACGCCGGCTTATTTGAGTTTTCTGGAAGATGTATTTCCCTACATGGAAAAGTACCACTATACAGCTGGAATGGAATTAATCATCGGCAAATTATCCGGGCTGCTCACAGATGAAACTGTCGGGCGCAGTACAGACCGGGCGGTCCTGCTGGATTATCGTGCCGCCTGTGAAGAGAAAACGGAAAAAAGCCATCAAACTGGAAAAGGAAGCCATCGCCCTGATCCCGGAGATCTCAGAAGAAAATGCTCACCTTGTTTCCACTCTCTACTCCGATCTGGGCGGGCTTTACAAAAAGGCAGGGAAACAGGATCTGGCACAGCAGGCTATGGAGCAGGGGCTTCGGATCCTGGAACAGTATGATCTGCTTTACTACCATGACAGCATTGCCCAGACTGCGAACTATGCCGTTCTCCTTACTGAAATGGGGCAGCCGGAAAAAGGGCTCTCCGCTCTAAAAAAACTATCCCGGATGATCCGGGACTTGAACTCTGACCAGACCATGGATTACGCTACAGTTCAGGAAGCAATAGGCGGTATCTGCCTGGCTACAGGCGATATCCGTCAGGCCACCACTCATTTCAAAAAAAGCTCTGGCTATCTATGAAGCGGTACATAATGGGGAACCGGATATGATTGAGACAAAAAAAGCAGGAAATCCTTCAGGCTTATACACAGACAGGGATAGCCTTAGGACAACAGCTGCTTAATAATTAGAAAACAAAAAAACAAAAGCCTGCACGGTGAAATCAGAAAATTTTTTCTAATCCGTCAGGCTTTTTATTCTTTTACATATACGATCAGTTCTCCAATCTCACAGTCCAGATAACTGCATAATTTACAGACCAGATTTGCATCTATCCGTTGAAATTCATTTCTGCAATACCTGTTAAAATTCGCTCTTGGAATATCCAGATCACGGCAGATCGTATTCTTGCTGATTCCCTTTTCTTTCAGCAATTCTTCTATTCGCATTTCCAGATGACCATAATTCATTCTCCTCACCTCAACACAAAGTATATTTGATAAATCTTTATGTAGTAATTCACTATATAGTGAGGTACTATATAGTTATCCCATGTTGAAAAGCGAGGTTAAAAAAATGAAGCGAAAAATGGTCATCCTACTTATTTCCGTTATTCTATTATCGGCAATCTACTATTATATCAGCCTGCCTGACTACGTTGTTGTAAACAGTATATCATTTAGCAGTAAAAATACCCGGGATACGGAAATAAAGGTTGTGATTTACAAATATCACGATATAGACAATACGGTCAAAGCCATTGAGCAGGAGCATAACCGGATCAACGGCACACCGACCTCTCTTGAGATGGATCTCTATTATTCCCGCTGGCACCTCAGGCATGGATCAGGGCCATTTAAAACAGTAATCTTCAATTATACTCATAACTAATTTGCGGATTATCCCGGCAAAATCATATAGCATCGGTTCTGAAAACCGGTGCTTTTCTTTTGCTCAATTTCCGCTCAATCCCCTCTCAATGTTCTTACAGCCTTCTTTCAGTAGAATGAACTTGCAGTGAATACAGCACCATTTCTTTAAAACCGGTGCTTTGCTTTCCAGACAAATCTACAGAAAGGAGGATTTATTTTATGAGCAAAAAAGACAAATCAGGGAGGTGCAAAGACGCATGAAAGAATTTAAAAATCTCATGATCATCGGCGTGGATCACGGCTACGGCAACATTAAGACCGCCGGTACTGTCACTAAAAACGGCGTGACAGCCTATGAGACCGAACCGATCTTCTCCGGCAACATCCTGGAATACGGCGGGATGTACTATCGGATCGGGGACTGCCACAAAGGAATTTATCCCGGACAAAGCTGCGGATGAGGACTATTACCTGCTCACGCTGATGGCTGTGGCAAGGGAGCTGAACCTGTACGGCATCCGGGAAGCAGACGTTCATCTTGCGGCCGGACTTCCACTCACATGGATCCGCAGACAGCGGGAAGAATTCCGAAGCTATCTGCTCCGTAATCCGGAAGTAACCTATCGGTTCAACAAAAAAGAGTATCACATCCGCTTGGCCGGATGCAGCCTGTATCCCCAGGGATACCCTGCCGTTGTCAGCCGTCTCAAAGATTTCAGAGGGACAAATCTTCTGGCAGATATCGGGAACGGTACTATGAACATTTTGTATATCAACAACAAAAAGGCCGTGGAGAGCCGTTGCTGGACAGAAAAGTTCGGTGTCAGCCAGTGCATGACCGCAGCACGAAATGCAGTCATGGATACCTTCGGTGTCAGGATCAATGAAGCAACGATTGAACAGGTATTCCGCCACGGTACTGCTGATATCGGGAAACCTTATCTGGACTGTATCACCTCTGCGGCAAGGCAGTATGTGGCAGATATTTTTTACCACCCTGCGCCGGTATGAATACAATCCGGATCTCATGCGGCTGTATATTGTGGGCGGCGGTGGCTGTCTGATCCGAAACTTCGGGCGGTATGAGGAAAGCCGGGTAACGATCATTGATGATATCTGTGCCACGGCAAAAGGATATGAAGCTCTTGCGCTTGCCGCTCTCCGCAGGAAGGAGCGCCCATGACAGACAGAATCCGAAGCACCAATGTCCGGTTTAACCTGGACAAGGAGATCCCTGCCCAGGCATGGCAGTATCTCCAGACTATGGACAGGCAGGAATTCAAATCCTACAGTCAGGTGATCGCCGCCGCTCTGGTAGATTACTTTGACCGCTATTACAAAAGCCGGGAAGATCCCTATCTGGAAACTCGGGAGCGGGAAGAACAGTTTGTACAGCAGATCGTCTCTGCGGTGGAGAAGTCTATGGAAAAAAGCACTTCCAGTCTTTCTGGCCGGCTGCATGGCCGGGCTGTCAAAGTCCAATGCAGCCGTTCCCCCTGCAGAATCTCCGGCGACTGACCCTGACGCCGATGTGGACTGGGATTTTCTGGGCGAGTAGTCCCTGAACCTGTCATATGAGGGGAGGTAGCACATGACACATTTTCTCACGCCGGGCGCCCAGATCCTGAACTATCTGGTATTCCCAAAATTTTTACTGGAAATAGATGATCTGAATGAGACAGCAAAGATCCTTTACATGATCCTGCTCGACCGGGCAAGGCTGTCACAGAAGAATGACAGATGGACGGATGAAAATGGCCATGTATACCTCTTCTTCACCATACCCTCTCTGGCAGACGCCATGCATAAGAGCGAAATGACCATCAAAACGGCGCTGAAAGCACTGGAAGAAAAACAGCTCATTTATCGAAAGCGTCAGGGGATCGGACGTCCTAACCGCATCTATGTAAAGTATCCGGATGCCCTGCCGTCCACAGACAGAAAACTGTCCATCAGGGAGACAGAAAACTGTCTGTCAGAGAGACAGGATCTTGTCTGTCAGAAAGACAGGAATCTGTCCGGTAGTAAAAATAAGAAGAACAAATATCAAGAGAGAAACCGATGGGATCGGGGAAACCGCATTCCTTACGGCCCCGGTTCCGACCGGAAATATGAATGCAAGGAGGAGGAAAGCCTATGACCTTAAAAGAGGACGAATATTTAAACGAAGCGGACGGGCTCATTTACTGTTCCAAATGCCATACGCCGCGGCAGTGCAGAGTCCAGCTTGGCGGGAAAGAATTCCGTCCGGCCATACGGTGCCGCTGTCAGCAGGACGCATACGAACAGCAGGAGAAAGAACGGAAACAGCGGGAATTCCTGGAGCATATCTCACGGCTCAAAGCCAGCGGCCTGCAGGACAAAGCGCGCGGGATTATAACTTTTCCAATAACAAAGGCTATAATCCGGAAATCCGGAAAGCACATGAGTATGTCGCCCACTGGAAGGAGATGAAAGAAAAGTCTCTGGGGCTTCTGCTCTGGGGAGATGTAGGAACAGGGAAATCCTTTTTTGCCGGATGTATCGCTAACGCACTGTTGGAACAGGGCGTGCCGGTTCTGATGACCAATTTTGCCCGCATCCTGAACACCTTGACCGGGATGTACTCCGATGACCGGAACCGGTTCATTGAAAGCTTCAATCAATACAGCCTGCTGATCATCGATGACCTTGGCGTAGAACGCAGTTCTGAGTTTGCCCTGGAGCAGGTATTCAGTGTCATCGACAGCCGTTACCGGAGCAGGAAACCCATAATCATCACAACAAATCTGACTCTGGAAGAGCTGAAAAAACCGCAGGATCTGGCACACGCCAGAATTTATGACCGCATACTGGAGCGCTGTATTCCCGTGAAGATCAGCCGTCAGAATATACGGGAGATGAATGCCGCTTCTAACCTGAAAGCAGTACGGAAACTGTTCCAATCTGACACCGTGGACAGGAAATAGCATACCAGAAGAACAGGAAAACCATACCGGTCAGATCAAGACCTCACACGCACACAGGTATCAGTACCGGAACACGGCACAGCCGGTACCGGACAGATACCGGAAAGGAACTTTTATGGAAAAATTATCAACAGAAGAAACAAAAAAGCAGTTACTGCAGGCAAAACACCGGATGGAGGCTGCCCAGGCCAGAGACCGGAAAAAAGAGCGGAGCGCCCGGACAAGGCGTCTGATCCTGGAAGGAGCGGAACTGGAACGTGTTGTACCGGAAGTCCGGGAGATGACAACGGAGGAGCTTCGGCATTTTCTTCTGCTCCATTTACAGAAACATTCTTAAGCAAAGAATAGCTCTGCATGTTTTTATTCCCGAAGGGCGCACTTACTCACCACTTCGTCGTCGCAAAGTCCGCTTTGCGGGATCCCCGTGAAGCGGTGGTATCCCTCCCGCTGGTCGGGCTCGTGCGCTCTGCCGAGGGCTATCCGCGCTGGCAGGCAGCACCGGCTATGCGCCATCCATCCGCCAGACTCCGGCGGATACACCTGCCGGAAGAACACCGGCAAATTTTCCGGCAGGATCCTCCAGCCGGAGATGGCTGTCTGAGAAAACCTGCCACCGGCAGCTTTTCTGTAGAAAAACATGGAAACAACCATGCTCCTTTATAGTACAGCGATATTCACAGGAAGGAGATGATCGTTATCGCAATTTACCATATGTCGGCAAAAGTGGTCAGCCGTGGCGCAGGCCGTTCCGCCGTTGCTTTGCTTCTGCCTATCTTAGTTGCAGTCGCATGTATAATGATTACGATGGTGTCCAGCATGATTATACCCGGAAACAGGGACTTATTTTTCAGGAAGTCCTTCTCCCTCCAAAGGCTTCACCAGAATGGAAAGATCGGGAGCAGACTCTGGAATGCCGTGGAACGAGCCGAGAAAACCAAAGACAGCAGGCTTGCCAGAGAATTTGTTGTCGCACTTCCCATTGAACTGCCAAGGAAGGCACAAATCTCATTACTCCGTGATTTCATCCAAAATAATTTTGTCGATATGGGAATGTGTGCTGACTTTGCGATCCACGACACAGACGGTCATAATCCCCACGCCCATATCCTGCTAACCGTCCGCCCGCTGGAAACTGACGGAACCTGGCAGTATAAAACACAGAAAGAATACCTCTGCATCAGGAATGGGGAAGAAAAAGGCTTTACTGCCTCCGAATTTAAAGATGCTCAGACAAAGGGGTGGGAAAAGCAATATCCTTATAAAGTCGGAAAAAAAAAAGGTATATATGACACCTTCAGCAGCCCAGGAACATGGTTATATCCGAGCAGACAAACATCCGAAAAGCACCCGTTTCGGCAGACAGAATCCTGTTTCAGAACAGTGGAACAGCGAAGCACAGCTTCGAGAATGGCGGAAAGCATGGGCAGATGCAGTCAACCATACTTTACAGGAACATCAGATCGACACCCGGATAGATCACCGTAGTTTTGCTGATCAGGGACGTGATGAACAGCCTACCATCCATGAGGGATACCATGCAAGAGATATGGAGAAGAAAGGATTGATTTCCGACCGCTGTGAGATCAACCGGCAGATACGATCAGACAATCGACTCTTCCGGGAATTAAAACGGCAGGTAGAAAAACTGGCAAAGACAATCAGCGCAAATATCCCTGCCATCGCCAGACGATTGGAACAGCTCCGGGGTACAATGATTATGATCCGCTATTATCTGTTCCATAACCGTATGCAGGCATCCTCCGCAAGTAAATGGATCTCTATGATCACACCGGTTTTGAAGAAATACAAAGCCATCACAAAGACAATCCGGACAAAGCAGGCTGAAAAGAAGTCCCTCCAGTCACAGAAAAAAAGGAACTCAACTTTCTGCAGCCGGTTCAGTACTATCAGATCAGCCGGAAGATCACGACTCTTACTGAGGATATTGAGGAATTACTATCGCTGAAAAGAACGACTTATCTCTGATAATTATTTTCACAATGAATCTGAAATTAAAACTAGCGAATTAACTCTACAAAAACAGCAAGATTTTTTAAATAAACTGAACTTACAAAACGAAAACTTATGGAACCAGCTAACAGAAAATCAAAAACTATTTCAGGAAATAAAAAAAACTGTTTGCTCTGAAAAATTGGAGGAACTGTTTGACACCAGAGCTGATATGAGAGAAACCGTCAGAAATCAGATTTATCAGAAATTATCTCAGACAATAGGACAGGAATTCGATACATCCCTATTTTATGACTCTGTCAGAGATATAGATAACCGCCTACTTGAAGATTCAGAAGCATTCCGTACCCAAGCTTTTCAAAAACAGATTGCAAAAGAATTGGGATTCAGGAAAGATCAATCTAGCCTGCAAAAAAGAAAAATTCAAGATTATCAACGATAAAGGGGATCACCTTTCTCTAATATTTATGTGCAAAACTATATAATATTTATATAAACGAAATTTTAAATATCAATTTTATGCCCTCCTGCGCTGTTTATTTGCAGTTTGCAAACCAACATTAATCCGAGCGCAGGAGGGCATATTTATATCTAAAACTCTGTGTTTCTCATGTATAGCAGGAGAAGTTTATAAAATTTTTATGGGATAATGAATCTTTCTACGCTGTCCTGATCAATGAAAATTCGGACAATTCTACTGTTGAAGCAAGGGGTATCAATTTCTGCAATTGCTCCCATTGAGATAACCATAGAAGCATTCGTCTCTGTTACGTCATTCATTGTAAACTCTACTGTAAACTCTTCCTCCTGATCTTTATCCAGCACCAGGTCTTCTCCACCAAACCAATTGTAGCTCGGGCTGAGCATTGCCAGTTTGATCGTCCGGGCTTCTGAAGACTTTGCCTTGAATGTAACTTTGTAGTGCTCTCCCTGTTCAAGAACGATTCCATTCTGTTTTAGCTGTACATTCCAGTCCTCGGTTCCAACATTGCTAATCTTATATACGGCACGCCCATTCTCAAAAGAAACATCCGCTGCTCCCGGAGATGTAACCGCATTCTCCCAGCCTTCATTTCCGGAAGAAAAATCACTGTTTACCAGAAGGTTTTCTCCTACTGGCTGTTCACCGATATCCGGTGCATCAATTTTTCAAGATTAATATTGTCAATATATCCGATGTTTTTCTGTTATCTGCCTTCCTCCAACTGCTCCCATAGAAATACTGAGAAGCGCTTTCGGATCTGTTTCGCCTGTCATCTGAAAAACAGTCTCATATTTATTATAATCGGTTCCCAGTTCTACGATTTTTTCTCCCGAATAAGGTGTCCCGTCATCATCACTAGATCCATCTCTCTGGATCGCAAACATCAGCTCTCTTGGTATACTTGCCTTAGCATCAAGAGAAAGCCTGTACCACTGTCCCTTTTCAAGTTCCACATTGTTTTGCTTCAGCTGGATCTTCCATGCCGCATCTCCTGTATTATTAATTGTAAAATCCGCAAAGATTGTCTTCGCTCAGGCTGCTTTCCTGGATATAAACTTCTGTCCCCGGAACGAGAAGTTCCGCACAACGTCCTGTATTTTTCACATGAACAGTCTCCCGTTTTCCTTCCAGATCCACATGGGCGATAAAACGGTTTGGTCTTTCTATAAAAACAGCCTTCCGTATTCTGTCATATTTCATATTTCCTGAACCTCTTCCTTGTGTTACGAACTTACAATATAAAAACATCATTAAAATGTTTTGTAAATCTTTATTATGATTCAAACATTTTATCATATATTTTTTCAGATAAAAAGGGATTGATGCTTTGATAAAAGTCTCAATCCCTTTTTGAACGATATAAATTAGATTATTGCATGTAAATGCACATATATCACATTAACGAGCAAATTTCTTCAATACGGTATGCCCGTACCCCTCCCCTGGCATTATAATCACCAGGAACAGTAACTTTAAGGCATTTCATATTCTTTGCCCGCACAATTTTTATTTCATTTGTCCATAAATTTGTAATTTTATATTCGCCCTCTTCCTTCCATCCCATCTCATTTAAAGGAATTTTAATAACAAAATCCCTTTCTTCTATCCCCTCATTTCCCACAACCAAAATGGCCTGTCCAAAAGCATTATATCTTATATATGGAGTCGAACCACTCTTAGGAATACATTTAGTAGAAAGAATGTTTGTAGCTTTTCTGTCATAATGAAGCAAATCCGAATTTTCGTTTCTAATACGTAATATTTTTTTGCAGTCTTCCAACATCTCCTTTTTTGTAGGCAAATCAATTTCTGACCAATTCAACCTATTTCCTAACAGCCAGCCTCCTGCTGGTGTATCATGATTATCATCATAGAAATCAATTTCTTTACTCGTTTCAAATCCATCATAAATCTTTTTCTGCAATTTACTAACACAATGCACGTTTGCATTAAACTCTTCTCCTGCCATAAAAAGAGGAATGTTATACCCAAACACTGCGCAATATCCAAATTTGAATCTGCTCCCTCTAAGTGCATAATAATTTCCCTCTCCCATTAGAATTCCTTCATCATGACAGCTAATCTGCATAGTTGCATATTGCGGATTCGGGCTAAAATCAGCTGCCATATCATGACTAAAGTTATCTCTATCACATTGTCTAATATGGTAACGACTGTTTTCACCCATAATAACAATCTCATGGCCCTTATTACGACATTCCCAGGCAATTTCATCCCATACACTAAGAACTTGTTCAAAAGAAGAAACACCGTTCGGACCATCTAACCGATATCCGTCAAATCCAAATTCTATCGTGTTCTTAATCCAAAGATCAATCCACCACTGACGAAATTTAGAATTAGAATAATCAAAATCTGCCATCCCCCATTCGCTTCCTCGAAACCAATCCGGATGCTTTTGTACTAATGGACTCTCGAAAATCACACCATGTGTCACTGCTTCTGCAATAACACGAATCCCCAATTTATGAGCCTCGTTCACCAGTTCTTTTAGTTCTTCGACACTTCCCAGCTCTTCATCTGGATATTCTGGTGTAACCATAGCATAAACTGTCCAAAACCCAGAAAAGAACTCACTTCCTTGTGTCACTCCAGCCAACCATATAGTATTAACCCCAAGCTCTTTCAAATATTCCAATTTTTCTTTTGTACTTCTAAACGTCCCGCTTCCTGATCCACTTCCTTCTCCATCTGGAGAAGTAAATGTTTTAGGATTCAATTCATAAATCACTGCATTTTTAAGCCATTGAGGAGAGGGAGTGGGATTTTCTGTTTTTACTTCAATATGAGCCATTGTTCTCCTTCTTTCTCTTCCAATCTTCAAACTCTTCAAGGATTTTTTATCGAACTGCTTGTTCCAATTCTTACAGCACCCGCATCGATCATTTTTGCGCAAGTTTCCCAATCTCTGATTCCACCTGCCGCTTTTACATTAACGCAGCTCCCTACTGTCTTTTTCATTAACCGAACAACATCCTCTGTTGCACCCCCAGTGCCAAACCCTGTACTTGTTTTTACAAAATCCGGTTGGACATCTTTAGCTATTTTTTTGCGATATTTACAATCTCTTCCTCTGTTAAATAGCATATTTCAAAAATAACTTTTGATATTACAGTGCTCTTTTTACACAAAAGGAAACCATTTCTTTCATTTCATTTCTGATATAATCCCAATTTCCCTCTTTTTGCTTCTCCAATATTAATAACATAATCTATTTCATCTGCTCCATCAGCAATCGCTACTTTTGTTTCAAATATTTTCACTTCCATTGAAACTTGTCCCAACGGAAATCCTATTGCCGCCCCTACATGAACAGAAGTTCCTTTCAGAAACTCTTTGCACACTGCCGTTTGTACAGAATTAACCGCAACCATAGCAAAATTATTAGCAGACGCTTCAGCACATAATTTTTCAAAATCATTTTTACTGCATATGGTTTTAAATTTGTATGATCAAACATAGCACACAACTGTTCTCTTGTAATATTTTCACTTTTCATATCATTCTCCGTACGATGCTTGCAAAAGCATATTCTCATACATATCCTTTCTATAGAGTAACTGTTTTTCTTTACTAAAGTTCTTTTTTTTAATTTACCCCCATAATTGTGAAGTCGTAGTCACACTCTTCCTTCCCTTCATACATTCCTGCATCACAAAAGAAAGATATGTATCTTGCAAAGCATCCCGTAATGAAGAAAATTCCGTTCCGCTATCCACATAGATTTTCATCTTCTCTAAACATACTGCCACTGCGATCTCATCATCATTTATTCGAATTCCTGGATATGGACTTTTATAAACGAAATCTTCTCCAAATTGCATACCGTAATGGCTCCAACCACTGTTCCCCATAACCCCTATATCTTTTCGCCGAATTTCTGATTCAATCCCTTCATTTCTGTCATTCAAAAACCTGACGGTAAAATCGTTTATTTCCCCTCTAATTCCTTGAATATTTATTCGTCGAGTTCTAATTACGGAATTGTATTGTTCTCCGTTAAAATCATAAATTGCAGTTTTTCCATTACTGAATTCAATTAAAGCTATATCGCGTTGTGCCGATATAATTTCTCCCGAATAATCAAATCCTTCCCTACTTTCAGTTTTAACCAAACTCGTGGGAAATGATGCTCCTTGTATTTTACATGTTTCAAATCCTATATCCAAAAACTTTCGAACCAGATTCATTGCATGATAATCGTGAACTGCAGAAATCATAATCGATTGCGTTTCACCTATTATTCCCCTGTTGATAATATTCTTTATTGCACTGTAAAACGGCCAGAAAATATACTGTTCCGCCACCTGAATTTTCATCGAATTTTCGTTTGCCAATTTCCAGAGTGCATTAAGATCATTCACATTTTCTCCCGGAGGAGTCTCACACAAAATCGGAATCTGTTTTTTCGCCAGTATATTTAAATACTTTTTCACTTCACTTCTTGGAACACACAACACCGCAAAATCGCACTCAGATTTCAGAGCTTCATTTAAATCTGTTGTTGCATTCTCTCCCTTGCAGCTCAATTCTTTAGCTCTTGACTCTGTCCTTACTACCCTAGCCGTAACACAAAATCTATCCGGCATTTTTCTGGCTGCCTGCATATAAAAATCAGCACGCCAACCGTACCCTATAACAATGTATTTTATCATCATTGCTCCTCCTTTTACATTTCTTTTCCAAAACAAATTATTGTCTTCAATCCCACTGCACTTTCCGCATACGCAAAAGCCTCCAAAAAATTGTGCACAGCAAATTCTTTTGTAATCAGATCCTCCAGAGATAACTGCCCCTCTTTTACCATCTCATAAATCTTTTTGCACTGATTCACACTACATCTTGTCGACCCACACAGTTTTAATTCTTTATAATGCAAAAGGTTTGAATGCACTTTAATCTCATCTTTATTTTTAGGCAAGCCTCCGAAAAAATAAAATACGTCCTTTGTATTCATAATAGAGAAAGTTTTTTCCTGAACATCTTTAGATGCACACGCAGTGATGCAGACATCCACGCCTTTTCCATTTGATTCCTTGTCAATGATGTCGGCCGCTCTTTCAGGCGTTGCTGTAATAATAAAAGAAGCAGCTTTTGCAGCTCTGTTCAATCGATCCCGGATAGGTCGCTAACAATAATCTTATGTGCCCCCTGTGCTTTTTGCAAGCATAGCATGAAGAACTCCAATGGGACCTGCTCCTACAATAAGTACACAATCCTTTTCATGAATTTCGATCTTCTCTTGTCCATTCAACACACACGCTGCAGGCTCAACTAAGGCCGCAGCTCGCATAGTTGTCTTTTTTCATCAATACATATCACATTTCCTTGTCGCACAGCCTCTTTTGGGATCCGGACATATTCTGCAAATCCACCATCAATGTTTATTCCAAAAGCCTGATAATTGCTACACAAATGAGAATTACCCTCTTGACAGAAATCACACTCACCACACCCAAAATTTGGTGCGATCACTACTTGCATTCCTTCCTTGTAATAAGATACTTTTTCTCCTACTTTAACAATTTCTCCGCTAATTTCATGCCCGAGTATTAGTGGATGTTCTTCATCTACGCCCTGATAACCATTCTTTATCATACGAAGATCTGATCCGCAAATTGCAAAGAACACATGTCTTGACCAGAATTTCTTCCTCCTCGATTTTGGGGATCTCACATTCTACCAACCTTACATCATTTGCTCCGAAAAGTTTAATCGCAAACATTTAGAATTCCTCCCATTAAATATGCCTATCGTTTTCAGCAGCCTCTCTCATCACTTTATTTTAATAATCTTTCCAGTTATTATAGATTCATTTCCTGCACTCACTATTGCTACTGCTTTTAATCCATCCTCCCCTCCTACTAAAGGCTCCTTCCCTTCAAAATAGAATCAATAAAGGCACGATCCTCATTTTCATATGCGGATATAAACAGCTCTCTCCACCCCTTAACTATTTCCTCCTTTTTCTCTCCACAGAACATATACGTCCGCACTGAATCTGACTCTAGATTTCCAACTGTAATCATCCCCTTTGTTCCTAATATCTCCATACAAGCATCATAGCCATATCCAACTCCTTGAGCGCCTTCTATACAACCAATGACTCCGTTTTTCATTTTTATATTCATTACGACTGTATCATAAAAATCCGGATATTTGTTTTTGCATCAGGGCATCTGTAATTTCCTCCTAAAGCATATACACTTTCTGGTTCACTTTCAGAAAACCACCTCAACGCATCAATATCATGACTGTTAACCTCCGCTAACGGACCATTGCTTTTCCTTATATCATACATCCATTCATGAGGAGTACTCGGACCTCTGGTCAACGATCTTATTGTCACAATTTTTCCGATTGCACCTGAATCGATCATTTCTTTCGCATGAATAAAATCTTTAAACGATCTTCTCATAAAGCCAATTTGAAGAATAACATTATTTTCTTTTGCTACGCGTATCATTTGTTCGCATTCATAAGTATCCATTGCCATCGGCTTTTCACAAAAAATATGCAATCCTCTCTTGGCCGCCGCAACTGCAATCTCACAATGATATTTCGTAGGCGTAGCTATCACTACTGCATTTGCCCCACTCTTTTCAATTGCTTCCAGATAATCACAATAATAGGGTATTCCATCAAGTTCAACAGAGGCAGACTTAGCCGTTTCAACACACATATCTGATATCGCAATCACTTCCGCTTGTGGTATTTTATAGTGAAAATTTCTTGCATGAATCATTCCAGCTCTTCCACTTCCAATTATGCAAAGCTTGACTTTTGTTTTCATTTTCGTTTTCCTCCGTTTCTTTTGTTTATTTTCGATTTATTTCATTTTTATATATATTATTTAAGCTTATTTCCTCTCTTTTAAACATTCTTATTCTATTGTTTTTGATCATTTTATTCTTTTTTAACATTGACGCTAAAAGTAAAATATCCTATAATTAGTAATAAATACCATATTTATGCGAAATTTAATGCATCTGTGTTTTTTCGATTACTTTTTCTTTTTTCGCAATATGTATATTTCCCTCAAAAAAATCTAATAATGTATAAATGGAGGTATATATGAAAAATGTATCGCAACCAGTCTTTGCAGACGAAAGAAAAAAAAAATCCTAGATCTGCTTGAAAAACAAAACAAAGTTTTCGTCCCTGATCTATGTGACTTTTTAATGTTTCACCTGCAACTATCCGAACCGATCTCCGTATCTTAGATAATGAAGGCTTATTAAAACGCACCCATGGCGGCGCCGTAAAATTAAGCAAGGCAACTTACGAACCAACATCTGATTTTAAATTATCTCAAAAAAGCGAAGAAAAGAAGAAAATAGCTGAATATGCAATACAGCTTATCGAAAACAGCGACACAATAGCATTGGACACCGGAACCACCACTCTAGAATTAGCAAAATTGCTTCCTTCCAAGCACGGACTCACCGTCATCACAAACGATATTGCAATTGCAACTTTTCTAGAACAAAATTCTGACGCAAAAGTTATTATGCTGGGCGGCATCATCCGAAGAGGCTTCAATTGTACCGCAGGTTCATTTGCCGCAAAAATGATGCAACCTTTCAATGTAGACAAAGCTTTTATTGCTTCTAACGCATTTTCCTTTGAATCTGGTTTTTCTACACCAAGCACTGAACAAGCAGAAGTAAAAAGAGCCATGATTCATTCCGTCGCAAAAGTAAATATGCTTATTGATAGTTCTAAATTTAATTGCATTGCCTTTTATAGATTTGCTGAACTTGAAGACATCGACCAACTGATTACAGATAACCTTCTTTCATCTGAAGACAGAGCAATATTAAACGGTTATCAAGATACATTAAAGCTTGCCATCGTCTGATCTACAAACCGGGATATTTCTTTTAAGGAACTTTTCCCGGTTTGTATTTAATTTGAAAAAGCATATTTATTCACTTTTATAATAATCTTCAAACATCTTTATTGCTTTCTGATACCTTTCCAACATTACTTTATAAGTTTCAACTCTCTCTGGATCTGGTTTGCACACATCCGTTTCCCTCACCGCCCTTTCAAATTCAATCGAAACACCAATGGCTTTTGCGGCAAGCTGTGCTGTTCCCCTTAATGCTGTATCGACTTCATTACATATAAAAGTTGTTGTTTCTAGAACATCTGCTTTAATCTGGCGGAACAATCTGGATTTTGCTCCGCCTCCCATGGTATATAACTTATCGAAAAAATATTGCGGATACATTTCTTTAAATCTTTTTACATAACCAGCATATTCATATGCGATCCCTCCATGATACTTCTATATATTGCACCTTCTGTCTGATTCCACGTCAAACCAATAACCCCACCTCTCATTTCTGGTGCATATGGTAAAATTCTGCCTCCAAAATGAGGAATCACTATCATTCCCTTACATCCTGGTTCTTCTTTTTCTGCCGCATTTTCTAAAGCCTCATATTCTAGCTCTCCACTTCCTTTCAGGCAATCCCTTGCCCACCTAACACAAAGCCCGCCTCCATTAATGTATGCCATCGGATACCACACACCATCTATCGGAGCACGCATCATTGTAATTGTCTGTTTTTCGATATCGGGCAAAAAAATATCTGTTGAAGTACATAACACAGAAGCTGTGCCTGCACAATCCAAAAGATTTCCTTTTTCCAATACACCTGCCCCGTATATGGATGCCGATGTATCACCGCATCCAGCAATTACAGGAATACCCGCTTTCACCCCCGTTATTTTCTCAAAATTTCGCGACGTATATCCAACTATATCGCAAGGATCGATTATTCTTGCCATTTTGGATTTATCTATTTTAAAATTGTTTAACAATTCATCTGACCATTTTTTATTAAGATTATCACCAAAACCCGAATATTGAAGCCCTGTAAAATCAAAGAAATATTTTTCTTCCTTTGATACAGAAATTTTCCCTGTAATGAATGCTGAAATAGTCACAAATTTATACACTTTTTTATATAAATCCGGATATTCATTCTTTAACCACAATATTTTAGGACCATGGGTAAACGAAACGGGACCGCCAGTTATTTTTGTAATATCACTCGCACACTCCTTCTGCATATACTCAGCATAACTCCGACAACGTGTATCCAGCCAAGAATCATAGGAGGTAACAGCTTTTCCATCTTCATCCACTCCCATAATTCCGGCCATTTGTCCATCTATCCCAATTGCCGCAACATTATTTATCGCATTCGGTTCCTTTTCTGCAAGTTCTTGAATGGCCCCCAAACATGCTTTGTATATTTCCTCCGGATCCTGCCAAATCCCCACTTTCTCATTTCCAATTAATCGAAGAGATCTAAAAGATGATGATACCTTATTAATATTTTCATCATACAGAGCCGCCTTACATCCTTGAGTCCCTATATCAACACTTACTATATATAAAGGCATTATCAAATCCCCCTAATTTCCAAGCATAATCTGCAAAATTATATTATCCGTGTTTTCCATCCCCTGGCTGGCCATTCTTCCAATACTTTTTATGGTGTTTTCTGCTGTATCCATCACAAGCCCCTCCCCAACCGAAAAAGCACTTCCTCTTTTTGCCATTTCTAAAGATAAAATAGCTGTACCAAGTGCGGCTGCAACTTTTGATGCACATGACGGTTTTGCACCATCGCAAACCATTCCGCCCACCGTACATATCGTATTGATTATTGTCTTTTTGATTATTTCCTCACTTTCTCCATCAAGCCACGCTATACCGCTTACAGCACCAGCCGCGCCGATACAGCCCCGCAATATGCAGAAAGTTTTCCAATAAAGACTTTTTGATAAATCGATACCAAATTCGCTAATACAAGTGCGCGATATAATGTTTGCTCGCTTGCGTGTATTTCTTTCGCATATTCAATTACCGGAATCGAAACAGCCATTCCTTGATTCCCACTTCCTGAATTTATTACTACAGGCATTGAACAACCACTCATTCTGGCATCAGCTCCAGTCGCGGCATATGCGATTACTTTATGTTTCAAATCATCGCCATAACTTTCCATCAGAATTCGACCTACGCACATTCCATACGGCTTATTCATCCCTTCTTCTGCAATTAAAGAATTGTAATTAATCTGCCTCTCTAGTACTTCACTAATATCGGATAAATTTACCGAATCAACAAATTCAAAGATGCCATTCAAATCCATAAAATTCCTATTATCATACTTCAGGCACTCTTCATTTTTGTCAGAAGACTCCAACGAATCCTTCTTCCATACAATTATTTCATTCTTTCGAATTTCTACCACGCCCGTGTGGCTCCCAATTACTGTTACAACCGCACTCTTTTTCCCTTTTTTTCAGCCCGGGCAGATATGTATAACTTATCTGCCCCAGCATTGAGTTCACATGAGATTCTTTTTTCTTTTTATTATTTGTTTCGCTTTATCTATATGGCTCTTTTTTTATTCCATTAAGCACCTCCAATCCCTTTTTGTGGTCTCCACCAACGGTCCCCAGAGCCGCAGCGGCTTCAATCCCTTTCATTCCGTCAGAGTTTGGCACTGTAACGCCTTTGACATTTTTAATAACATTTCCACTACATACAATTTTTATAATCTGTGGTTCTTCGCCTAATACGTTTCGCGCATATGCCGCTGTATACGCAACCGCAATCGGTTCTGTACAACCAAGTGCCGGAACAAGTTCTTCCTTTAACACTTGAATATATTTTCCATATAGCTCTGGTCTCATTTCTTCACTCCGTTTTACTCCATTTTATTCGTAAAAATTTTTTCCTTTTGCAATCTCATCTGCCACCTCATCAATCACCTCACGCACCAGAGGGAATCTGTGAAGTGCATCATGATTCCATCCGCATCCACCTGAAAGGACAAATTTGGGACCTGCGGCTTTCATTCCTTCTTCTAAGCGCCGCCGTATTACCTGCTTAACTTTTTCCCTGTCTGATCCAGAAAGATCAGTCGTTCCCGGAGCGACAGAACCATCTCCAATAGACAGATAGCCACTGGATCCCAAATCATGATCCAAACCACCGATCAAAACTTTATCCGTAATCTCCCTCATTTCTCTTAACGTTCTATGTTCTTTATGTGTATCCGCCCAGTTAAATGCCTGAACAGGATAATCCATAAACTGATCGGTATCATTTCTATCGCCATGACACAAATGTGCAAGATTAAACCATGTTTTATCTTTTATTGCATTTAGATTCCTAAGATCATATTTCGCAAAGACATTCCTCATACATTTCTTTACCCATTTTTTCATACATTCCCATTTGATATCCAAGAAAGAAACCATCGGCACCTGCATCTACAAACGCTTCCATCAGTCGTTCATTTGTCTCAGCAACTACTTCCATACCCATTTTTGCGTATTTCTCAGATTGTTTAAATTGGGAAACAATGACTTCCTGATGATAATGTCCTGCTGTCATCTCCCCCATCCATACAATATTACTAAAAATAGTAGGAAGGACAGGCACATCCCCTTGATAATGATCACACAATCTTTTCACCACTTCTATTTCCCTTGCAAGCGCACCTTTTTTTAAATCCGGCACTTTTATTTTCGCCCAATCATGAGGATCCTTAATCGCAAACTGAAGTGTATTCATCCATGTATCATCCAAATAATTTTCTGCCGGACGAATAACCTGTCCAAAATCTTCCGTAAAATAAATTCCATTCGGCATCACTTTAATAAAATCAAAATCATAGGCTTCCTGATACCGTATAGTTGCATCAGTAAAATCTTTAACATTTCTATCTTCTAGATTAAAATGTGGCCCCCACATAGCGTATGCCGGGCGATCTAAAATTTTTTCCTTCCAATGCAGCTTCAATTCTTTGTTTGTGTGTTATCATATACACATCCTCCTTTTCTTTTTTTTATCAAAACAGAACTTGTCTGTTTTTAATATACTTTTTCCCATGTTCCCGTCTTAGCCGATCTACGCGCAGCGTCAAGAACTTTCATGCACTGCACTCCTTCTTCCGGCGTTACAAATGGTGTTTTTCTTTTCTAGGACACAAGAAATGAATCTGTTTATAATCTCCGTTGCTCCTTCAGATCCTCTTGCCGCCCATTTTTTTAAATCATAAAATATTTTTTTCACCATTCTTCTTATAAACTGCAATCGACCATGGGTCTTCAAACAATTCATAACCCCTTCTGTACCAAAAATATGAGTTTCACGATCATTACACCCATACACACACCAACTTGTATATAACATGCCACTTAACCCATTCTGACACTTTAGGAGCAACATAGCGGTATCTTCATTATCAATAGGTATTCCATTTGATTTTTTCTTATCCAACACAGTTGCAAAAGTCATAATTTCTGTAATCTGCGTTTCAAACATCCAAGGAATCAGATCAATACGATGACAGCCTACCGATAAAAGAACGCCACCGTTCCCTCCGTTTTTGTCAAAAAAATCGGATCGCCCAGTCCTTTCCATATACGGTATTTCCGGACCACCATGCGATAAGAAACTTCGAAAAGCTATTGGCTTTCCAATTATATCTTGTTTTAACAACTCTTTTTTGCTTTCCAATGAGGTTCGTAAATCCGCTGATTATACGAGATCATAAGAATCCTTTTGGTTTTTTTTGCCACCTTAAGCATTTCTTCCGCCTGTTTTGAGTCAAGAGCCATTGGCTTTTCACATAAAACATGCTTTCCTGATTTCAATGCCTCGATAACAATATCTCTATGAGTCATTTCCGGCGTACATACACTTACAGCTTCAAGCCCCGGATGCATTAACATCTCACTCAGATTCTTATACGCTTTTACTCCATACTCTTCTTCAATTTTCTCTCCCTTTTCTACAGACGAATCATACACTGCCACCAAATCTGTATTGGGATTATTGATATACGCCGGAATATGCCTTCCAGTGGCAATCCCCCCGCAACCTATTACACCGACTTTAAGTTTCATCTATTATTTCCCTCACTAAAACAGTTCTACTTCTATATCAAAAACCTTTCCCATCTGCTGAATAAGATGTGCAACATCACCTTGAATCACAATAGCATGATGAGAAGACAAACTTTCCATAATTTTATGCCCACTCTTGTTTTTATAATGGAAAATTGCCCCGTTTCTACAATCCGAACCAGGATATCCTACATATCTCTTCAATTCTGCTTCTATAACTGTTATTTTCCCTCATATTGGCATGAATCTTTGCCAAAACCACAGGGCCGCAAGACATTTCTGCATCCGGCATAACGGCATGATCATTTACAATTTCCAGCACCTTGGGTTTTAAAATCCATTTTTCAGAAAAACTTTGGGGCAAAAAACCAAAATATCCACAATGTACACCTAACGCATGATTATCACTGTCCTCTATTTCAGGAAAACTATCAATTTTCTCATGCTTAAGAGCTGCCATTCCCACAAGAAATGGATAGATGTTTGTCATCATTAACGGTTTTTTCATTGAATAATAAAACAAAACTTCACTCAGAAGAGTAACCAAATCACCCTCACACGCCCATAAAATCTTGTCATATTCAAATAACCAGTTCCAAGCCAGGCAAGGTGTTGTTCCAGAAAGGAACGACTCATTCAGACAATTACTTCCTACCCCCAATACATTTCCTTCTTTTTCTACTTCATCTCGAATTGCCAAATACAATTTAACTGCCCTGACAGCAGATAGTCTGTCCACTCCTTCTGCAGGCACCTTTTTTCCTGCCAAACTCTTTCGGCAACATCATCGGAAATAGTTTCAGCTTTTTGATTTATCTCCTTCCAGCTTTTATAAACAATATTTGTACCAAAATAATCCTCTATTTTATTGACGCATTCTTTTTCCCACCAATAGAATCGTTTAAAAATATTGGCTTGCATACCTTCTCCCGGCGAATCTTGAAAAATAAGAAATTTCCACTTATTTTTTAAAATCTTTTTCAATGCAATTGAACGGAGAATTGTTTTTCCTATATCTACATTGTACGGTGTAAAAACATTGTCCATGTTAAGATTTTCTCTTAAATATGCAAAGAATTTCCCAATCCCACATTTCAACAGTTCCAAACTGTGACGTCATAAGAATAACTGGCTTCATAATGCATTTAATCAATTCACCGCTCCGATATACCGCACCAATCATTTGCGGAAAAACAACCGCATCTGCCTGTTCCGGCACGCATTCACCAAGCATCTTTTCAGGAAGGAATTCTGCTTCATCCTCGTATAAAGCAGAAATATTTTTCATCTGCTCATCATACTCTTTTTGTTCTCTTTCGTTTCTTTCCCTAAAATATAAAGGCTGTATAATACATTTCCCTACATTCATCTTTCCTTCTCCTTCCCAGCACAATGGCATGCTATACAATGGCCGTTTCCAATATCATTTAATTCAGGTCTTAATTCTCTACACTTTTGGGAAGCATATTGACAGCGTGTATGAAATCTGCAACCGCTTGAGGATTTAACGGACTCGGAACCTCGCCTTCACGATAAATCTGCTTTCTTTCTGCATCTACATCCGGAATTGGAATAGCTGATAACAGCGCTTGGGTATACGGATGAAGCGGATTAGAAAACAGTTCATTTTTCTCCGCTATTTCTACAATACTTCCCAAATACATAACTGCAACTCGGTCACTTATATGCTTTACTACACTTAAATCATGAGAAATAAATAAGTAAGACAAATTATATTTCTTCTGGATATCATGAATCAGATTTAGAACCTGACTCCTTATAGATACATCTAGGGCCGAGACCGGTTCATCACACACAATAAATTCTGGATTTAAAATCAATGCCCTTGCAATAACTATTCTTTGACGTTGCCCCCCCCGAAAACTCATGTGGATACCGATTCATCGCATCAGCATTTAGGCCGACTATTTTTGCCATTTCAAGCACTTTTTCAATCCGTTCTTCTTTAGTTCCAATTTTATACACATCAAGCGGCGCTTTAATTATTTCCATTACTGTCATTCTCGGATTAAGTGACGCGTACGGATCCTGGAAAACCATCTGCAATTTTCGTCTCATTTTCCGCATTTCATCTTTACTAAATTGCAAAGCAAATCTTTGTTCTCATACAAAACTTTCCCTTCAGTTGGCTCAATAAGTCTAAGAACACATCTTCCAAATGTAGACTTTCCACAACCGCTTTCTCCAACTAACCCCAAAGTCTCTCCTCTTTTTATGTCAAGAGATACATTATCAACCGCTCTAAGTTTTTGTCCTTTTTCCAAAAAACTTCTTCCAACGTCAAACTCTTTGGTCAATCCCTCAATCCGTATAAACCTCTCGTTATGATCCATACTAATTTGACTCCTCTCTGTTTGTATCGTCGTATAAAAAACAACGAATCATCCGTCCTTCCCTATGTATCAATTCAGGATTCTCCTCTCTGCACCTTGTCATTGCTGATGGACACCTGTCGCAAAACCTACAACCTTTAGGCATTTTCTTCAAGCTCGGAACAACACCTTCAATTGTATATAAACGATCAACACTTTTCGACAAAGAGGGAATGGAAGCAAGCAATCCTCGTGTGTAAGGATGCATGGGATTTTTAAAAAAGCTCTCTCTTTTCTGCTTTTTCCACTACATTTCCCGCATACATCACCATAATCTCATCAGCCATTTCTGCAACAATTCCCATATCATGTGTAATAAGGATAATAGACGTACCGGAATTAGTTTGTAATTCCTTCATAAGTTTCACAATCTGTGCCTGTATCGTCACATCCAATGCGGTAGTTGGTTCATCCGCAATCAATATTTCTGGATTGCACGATAACGCCATTGCAATCATAATTCTTTGTCTTTGTCCCCCACTCAACTGGTGAGGATATTGCTTCATTTTTGCTTCAGGCGATGGTATTCCAACTTTTTTTAACATCTCCAACGCCTTCTGTCGTGCCTGTTTCTTTTTCATATTCTGATGAATAATAAATGGTTCCATCATTTGCTTCTCAATAGTCATAACCGGATTTAACGAAGTCATTGAATCTTGAAAAATCATTGCAATTTCATTTCCTCTGATTCGGCACATTTCTTTTTACTTACTTCTGTCAGTTCACGATCATGAATTTTTACAGACGACTCGTCATCAATCTTTGTATTTCTCTCAGAAAGCAGTTTCAACATCGATAAACAAGTTACACTTTTTCCGCATCCACTTTCTCCAACAATTCCTAAAGTTTTTCCTCGCTGTAAGGAAAAGCTGACGTCTTGTACGGCATAAAACAGTTCTTTATCTGACCAGAAACCTACTTTCAGATTATTGACATTCAATACGGTGCTTTCCATCTTCACTCCTCCAAATCTGACTATATTTTCATTTTCGGGTCCAAAGCATCTCTCAATCCATCTCCAAACAAGTTAATGCTCAAAATTGTTATCAACAGGCATATTCCTGGCGGAAGCCACATCCATGGCTTAGAAGATATAACAGAAACTGACTGTGCTTTGCATACAACATATTCCCCCAAGATGCTTCTGGAACCTGTACTCCCATTCCTAAAAAGCTAAGTCCCGATTCCTGCAAAACAGCATTTGCAATACCAAAAAGTAAACGCAATAATAATTGGAGCAAAAGCGTTGGGCAAAATATAGCGAAACATAATAACAAAATTAGATGTTCCAATAGCTCTCGCCCCTTCTATATAATCTTTTTCTCTGACAGATATAACGCTTCCATATAGTTGCCTGGCAAATCCTGGCCACCCCATTATACCAATCACAACAGTCGCCGATGTTATTGAAGGACCGATCACTGAAACAAGTACTAATACAAATACCATTGATGGAAATGACAGAAAAACATCAGCAATACGCATTATAACTGTTTCCGCTATTCCGCGATAAAACCCTGCTATCATTCCCAGAGGAACTCCGATTGCAAAACTGATCAATACAGAAAAAAATCCAACAAATAAAGAAGTCCTTCCACCATAAATTAATCTCGCAAACAAGTCCCGACCTATGCTGTCTGTCCCTAATATATGTTCTTTACTAGGGGCGGAACCAAATCCGCTGTAAATTTCATAAGGTTCCAACTTCATAAGTAATGGCAAAAGAAAGAGTAAAACTAATTCTACCAACAACACGCATAAGCCTGCCATAGCCAGTCTGTGTGTGCAAAATCTTTTATTACATCTTTCATATATGAACTCTTCTGCACTTTATCTACCTCCAATCACCTGGACACCCTTGGATCCAGTACACTATAAAACAAGTCAATCACAATATTTCCTACCAGAACAAATCCTGCAATCAACACAGTAATTCCCATTATTGTTGGATAATCCCTGTAATTAATTGACTGAACCATTAACGTACCCATCCCCGGCCAGCCAAACACCTGTTCTGTAATAATAGTGCCTCCAATCAAAGCCGGAAGTGATAAACCTACTTGTGTAACTAATGGAATCAATGAATTTTTTAGAGCATGTTTAAAAATCACCGTTTTTTCTCTCAGTCCTTTTGCCCGAGCAGTTCTTATGTAGTCATCACTTAACACTTCCAGCATACTGCTTCTCATATATCTCGTATAAACACCTACATATTGAAGCATCAGAGTTATAACCGGAAGAATAATATGGTGTACCAATGTCGCTAAATTTTGTGATCCCTGCACATCATACATGCCACTTGTTGGCAACCATCCAGCCTTTATGCTAAACACATAAATGAGAATCATAGCCGCAAAAAAATTAGGAGTTGCCGCACCAATAAAAGCAAATACAGACGAGCCATAATCCCATGCAGAATAAGGTTTATATGCCGATATAATCCCTAACGGGATTGCAATAACAAGGGCAATAATAAGGGCTGTAACCGTAAGCATTAATGTCGGACCTATTCTCTCAGCAACCATTCCAGCTACTGGTCGCATTGTTCTATACGACGTCCCAAGGTTACCCGAGAGTACATTTTTCAACCATATGAGATACTGAACATATACCGGCTGATCCAGTCCTAACTGAGCCTCTAACCTTTCCACGTCACTTTCCGTCAAATTACTAGTACTTCCAAGTATCATTTCCACCGGACTCCCCGGAGCCAAAGATGCCAAAACATACACAAGCACTGTTATTCCTAGAAATGTAAGTATGGCAATCAACATTCGTTTAACAATATACTTCGCCATTAATTCTCGACTCCTCCTGTCTTATTATTTTTATACTTATATATTATCGTTTATTATTTAATTTGTCAATATTTTCTTTCATTTACAATTGTTTATTATCGTTTTCAAGCTTTTTAAATCAAAACGGCGTATTCTTGTAAAACTAATTCAACAAAACGCCGTTTCATCACTATATTACCCCAAATGCAGAATCCATATAATAAGGGCAAATATATTTACTTAACTTTCCAATTCCAATAATCAAATACAGACGAAGACATGTCGCTTGTATTCATATTGCTGAGTCTATTATTATAAATAACCGTTATGTCCGGTGCATAAAGAAAGTAATAGCATGACGCATCAGCCTGCCATAATTGCAGTTCACTCGTATATTTCTTTTCTTCTTCTTCCGTAAGTGCCGTTGCAATTTTGCTATATAATTCCTGACCTGTTGGATCTGTTACATGTGCAAGGTTATATACCCCCCTATTGTAAAGAAGTCCTGATTTTCCAACGGATTAGCACCATCACTTGAAGTTTTCATTATTGCAAAATCAGCTTCCTTATCACGCATCATCTGCATCATTGTCGACAAATCTACTGATTGAGCATTTACCTTTACTCCTATTTCCTCCATATCACGTTGAAATAACGTTGCAGTCTGCTCACGAAGACTGTCTCCAGTAACATAAAGAATAAGTAATTCTTGAGAAAAATCAAAATTATTCTCTTCCAAAATCTTTTTTCGCTTGTTCTGGATCATACTTATTACTAAAACTTACTTCTGAAATGGCAGGATCATAGTATTTATTATTACTTGCATACATTCCTTCTCTAATTTTTCCTTTTCCATCCAATAATTCTTCAACCATTTCCTCTCTGTTAATAGCCATATCAAATGCCTGGCGTGTGGTTTTATCAAACTTCTCATTATCGACAATAATCCATACCTGACCAGGAGACTCCAAAGACTCCACTGTCAGATAATCCTGTTCTTCAGCCATCGGAATATCTTCCAACGGGAACGACACTCTTCCTCCAGGTACTAAATCAACTTCACCGCTCATTAACGATGCAAGAATATTGGTAGATGAAATACATCTGATCACAAGTTTGTCAAAATCAATATCCCCAAGATAATAATCGGGATTTGTAGTATATACCACGCGTTCTCCTGGCACTGTACTTTCAAACATAAACGGACCATTTCCAACCGGATTGTTCCAAAAATCTGCTTCCATAAATTCCGACGGTTCCAAATCATTCAACATATGCTCCGGCAAAACAAAAAAGTAGGATGCCTGCTTCAAAAACATAGTATCTGACATTGCTTTTTTCAAATTCATTGACACTGTTAAATCATCAATCTTCTCTACCTCAACGCTATCTGTAGATGTCTCTACCCCACTTTCATCTGTTCCCGCAATATTCTGAAAAAACTGTCTTCTGCTTGTCGTAATTTCTGCTTTTGTTATCATCTTACAAGTAAAAACCACATCATCTGCAGTTACAGGCTCGCCGTCCTGCCATTTGCATCAGGATTCAAATGAAATGTTATAGTCATATAATCATCACTCATTTCCCACGACTCTGCCAACCGTGGATACAAAACTCCTTGTGCACCTACTGCAACCAAATTATCAAACATCTGGTTACAAACTGTATCACCTACCACCCCCGTAGACGAATAAGGATTTAAGCTGTTCCATGTTTGATCATATGCCATTGTTACAACTTTTTCTTCCTGACTCGTATTTGTTTCTTCCAAATCGGTGCTTTCTGTTTTGCTTCCACATGCCGTCAATGCAAGCACAGCCACAATAATCGCACTAATCCATATTCTTTTTTCGCTTTTTTCATACAGTTCCTCCTTGTCTTTTCGTTTACTTTTTGTATGTTTTTATTTTCTATTATTATATATTCGTTTTTGTATATTGTCAACAACTTTCAATAGATAATGATAGTATTTTTAATAAAAAAACGTGAGCTTATATTACTATTTTTTTGCATTGAAAAGAAAAAAACGACACATATAACAAAGAATCATAATTTATCAAAACAAATCTCAGCAATGTAACAAAATAGCTTTATATATCTTGCACGATCTTTTATTTACCCAATTTATACTTTATGTTATAATTTTATATGTCATATATCATAAAATATGGAGGAAACCATGAACGGAAATGAGAAGTACATTGCCATTTATTCCCGGAAATCAAAGTTTACCGGAAAAGGCGAAAGTATCGGGAATCAGATAGAACTCTGTAAAGAATATATTCAAACTCATTATACTGAAATTCCACAGGATCATATTTTAGTGTATGAGGATGAAGGCTTTTCCGGCGGCAATCTCAACCGGCCGGACTTTAAAAAAATGATGGAAGCTGCAAGGCGCGTAAGTTCAAAGCGATCATTGTCTACCGCCTGGACCGAATCAGCCGGAATATCAGTGACTTTTCCAGCCTTATTGAAGAATTGTCAAGACTGGACATTGCTTTCATATCTATCCGAGAACAGTTTGATACCGGAACTCCCATGGGACGGGCCATGATGTATATAGCTTCTGTTTTTTCCCAGCTGGAGCGTGAAACCATAGCCGAGCGTATCAGAGATAATATGCATGAACTGGCGAAAACCGGACGATGGCTTGGGGGAACAACTCCCACAGGATATGCCTCAGAATCGGTACAGAAAGTTACCATAGACGGGAAAGCAAAAAAGGCCTGCAAGCTGAAACTGATACCGGAAGAATCAGAAATTGTCCGTCTGATCTACAGCCTGTATATCGAACACGATTCTCTGACTTCTGTAGAAGCAGAATTAATAAAGCGGGGACTTAAAACAAAAAACAATAAACTCTTTACCCGTTTTTCAATCAAGTCTATCTTACAGAATCCGGTTTACATGATCGCGGATGTAAACGCATATAACTTTTTTGTAAAAGAGAACGCAGATCTTAATTCTGCCAAAGATGAATTCGACAGCGTCCATGGCATGATGGTATATAACCGCACCAAACAGGAAAAACACTGACAGAGAAGGAAACGAAATAAAATTATATGATATTATCGAGACTGATGAAGAAGAAGTTGCCGAAAAAATTCACCTAAAAGAAAATATACAGACACTTTATGAAAAAGTCGAAAAAGAATTATCGCGCGGGAACGTATTATTTTAAAAATGCGTTACGGACTCTATAACGGAGAAGAATATACGCGCGGGAAATTGCAAGACAACTTGGAATTTCCCGTTCTTATGTCTCACGAATCGAAAAAGGGGCTGTGGAGAAACTACGGAAATCTTTTTCATGATTTCAAAAATACCTATATACATGTAACAAAATTGCTAACACTTATTTTCGGTAATCACCAGAAACGCCAAAAGCCTCTGAAAAATCCAGACTTTGTCTCATCTCCTAGTAAAAGAACTGCCTATCATCAATCTTTCAATGACAGGCAGTTCTTCTGCTTAAAATTCTTATTCAATTTCATTTACGAAAACAGTTTAGTGTACTCTGTCTGTGTATCGGCAATATGATATATATAAACTGTTTTTTCTATCAGTCGATATATAGAAACATACCTTTCAGATATAATCATGTGATACCCCTTTCGGTTCAACCATTTGTCAGGTGTAAGTGAACCAAAATTCGGGTATAACTCCAAACGTTCAATACTATTTAATATCTGATCTGTTACTTTCATCGCAGATTCCACACCGAATTGAAGTAAATAATAGTCCTCAATACTTTTCAAATCTTCCCACGCAGTAGGAAGAATCTCAACCTTATATTGTTCCTGCACGTTCTCTCAATTCCTTTCTTGCTTCGGAGATACTTCTTGTCTTTGCTCCGTTTAACCGTTCTTCTTCTGCTTGCATGATTTTCGCACGAAGTTCCAATGCCTGTTCCCTTTTCTCAAAGGCATCAATATTCATAAATACTCCGTCACCCTCGCCATTTTTTGTTATATAAATCGGTTCACTCGTTGCCCTTGCAAGATTGGAAATCGTAGAATAATCGTTTCGTAATGTTGCCGAAGCTTTAATAATCATTTTCTTCACCCTTTCATGTTTCTTTATTTTTATATCATTTTATTGATATAATTATATCTTCTTTTTTATATATTATCAAGTAAATCCAATTTATGAAAGAAGAAGTCTTTGGAAAATCCAGACTTTGTCTCATCTCCTATACAAAGAAATCGCTGAAGTATAAAACTTCAGCGATTTCTTTTTCACATTTCTTATATCGACAATCATCATATTCTCTGCTGAATATGATTTTCTTTGATTAACGAAAAAAACTGTTCTTATAACTGCGGACCAGCTGAAACAAGAGCTTTTCCTGCCTCGTTGCTCTCATATTTTGCAAAGTTTTTAATAAATCTTCCTGCAAGATCTTTTGCCTTTTCATCCCATTCGGAAGCGTCTGCATATGTGTCACGAGGATCAAGAATGTTTGTGTCAACTCCCGGAAGCTCTGTCGGAACTTCAATGTTGAAGTACGGAATAGTTTTTGTCGGCGCATTTGCGATATCTCCGTTCAAAATTGCATCGATGATACCACGAGTATCTTTAATAGAGATACGTTTTCCTGTTCCGTTCCATCCTGTATTTACAAGATATGCTTTCGCGTTGTTAGCTTTCATTTTCTTAACGAGCTCTTCAGCATATTTTGTCGGATGAAGCTCAAGAAATGCCTGTCCAAAACATGCTGAGAATGTCGGTGTCGGCTCTGTGATACCACGCTCCGTACCTGCAAGTTTTGCTGTAAATCCTGACAAGAAATAATATTCTGTCTGCTCCGGTGTAAGAATCGATACCGGCGGAAGCACTCCAAACGCATCTGCTGACAGGAAAATTACATTTTTCGCTGCCGGAGCTGCCGATATCGGACGCACGATTTTTTCAATATGATCGATCGGATAAGACACACGAGTATTCTCTGTTACACTCTTATCATCAAAGTCAATTTTTCCGTTCTCATCAAGAGTTACGTTCTCAAGAAGAGCGTTTCTCTTAATTGCATTATAAATATCCGGCTCTGACTCTTTATCAAGGTTGATTACTTTTGCATAACATCCGCCTTCAAAGTTAAAGATACCGTTATCATCCCATCCGTGCTCGTCATCACCGATCAAAAGACGTTTCGGATCTGTGGAAAGCGTTGTCTTACCTGTTCCTGAAAGTCCGAAGAAAATTGCTGTATTCTCTCCGTTCATGTCTGTGTTTGCGGAACAGTGCATAGAAGCGATTCCTTTCAGCGGCAGATAGTAGTTCATCATAGAGAACATACCTTTTTTCATCTCTCCGCCGTACCATGTATTCAGAATAACCTGCTCACGGCTTGTAATATTGAACATAGCCGCTGTCTCTGAGTTCAATCCCAGTTCTTTATAATTTTCCACTTTTGCTTTTGATGCATTGTATACAACAAAATCCGGCTTAAAGTTCTCAAGCTCTTCCTCTGTCGGCTGAATAAACATATTCTTTACAAAATGAGCCTGCCAAGCAACCTCTACGATAAAACGGATTGCCATACGTGTATCTGCATTTGCTCCGCAAAATGCGTCAACAACAAACAGTCTCTTATTGGAAAGTTCTTTCAGCGCGATCGCCTTACATGTATCCCATGCTTCCTGGCTTGCCGGATGATTGTCGTTTTTGTATTCATCTGATGTCCACCAAACCGTATCTTTGGAGTTTTCATCCATTACGATAAATTTATCTTTCGGAGAACGTCCTGTATAAATACCTGTCATTACATTAACAGCTCCCAGTTCGCTTTCCTGTCCTTTTTCAAAGCCTTCAAGACTTGAATCTGTCTCTTCTTTAAAAAGCAGCTCATAAGAAGGGTTGTAAACGATTTCCGTAGTTCCTGTAATACCATACTGACTAAGATCAATGTTTGCCATAATATGTCTTACCTCTCTCTTTCTAAAATGTATATTTCACATCTACGCCGCTTAATGCCAGCGTTATGCTTTCATTATACAAAATCATTTTCCAAAAATCAACAATAATATTCATCTATCTCTCTCGATTATATGAAAGTTTTATAAACTGCAAATTCATATGCTCTATTTTATTTCTAAAAAAAACAAAATTACATTTCAATCACCGGAAGTGTCAAAAGGCACATTTGTGGATTTTAAGCGATTGTCAAGGTTTCCGAAAAATCTGGGTTTTGACTCGTCGCCATTTAAAAAATGCAGGATTTTTTTATCAATCCTGCATTTTCTACACGACAAGCCTCTCATAAATTATACATTCAAAATTTCTTTCACGATTTCTTTCATTTTGTCCGAATCGCATTCTCTGTTATGTCTGATCTGAGCATTTCGGATCTCTTTGATCGCATTCGGAATTTCCGTTGCCGACAGGGCGCTCAGCTCATCGATCAATTCAAATTCATCTTTCTTTGCATATTTATCGTCAATGGCAGTCATAACGCTATGGATAAATTTATACGGACTCGCCGTCGAAGCTACGAGACACTTCTTTTCATCCCCACTTTCCTTGCGGTATTGTGCGCATACATGTGCCGCTACCGCCGTATGCGTATCCATCACATACCCTGTTTTCTCATATGTATTTTTAATCGTCTCTTTCGTCTCTTCTTCCGTCGCAAATCCTCCGACAAAATCACCTAACTGTCCGCGCATCTCTTCTGTTATTTCATAAACGCCTTCTTCTTTAAGCTGTCTCATCAACTCGGCATTTTTCCCTGCATCCTGCCCTGCGATTGTATAGATCAAACGCTCCAGATTGCTGGAAATCAAAATGTCCATAGACGGGGAAGATGTCAGGATAAATTCTCTGTTTTTATCATAAACCCCTGTTTTAAAGAAATCAAAAAGCACTTTATTTTCGTTGGATGCACAGATCAGCTTTGCAATCGGCACTCCCATCTGTTTCGCATAATAAGCAGCCAGAATGTTTCCGAAGTTTCCTGTCGGAACCGTCACATTGATCTTTTCTCCCGCTTTGATTTCTTCATTCTCAAGCAGTTTTGCATAAGCGTAAACATAATATACTACCTGCGGAACAAGACGTCCGATATTGATAGAGTTCGCAGATGAAAACTGGTATCCGGCATCTGCCAACTCTTCCGCCAGCTTTTTATCTTCAAAAATCGCTTTCACACCGCTTTGTGCATGATCGAAATTTCCGTGGATCGCCACTACTGATGTGTTCTCTCCTTTTTGAGTCACCATCTGAAGCTCCTGAATACGGCTGACGCCCCCTTTTGGATAAAAAACGATGATCCTCGTTCCCGGAACGTCCGCAAAACCTGCAAGAGCCGCCTTTCCCGTATCTCCTGATGTTGCCGTTAAAATTACAATTTCATTTTTCACATTATTTTTCTTAGCCGACGTAATAAGAAGATGCGGCAAAATCGACAAAGCCATATCCTTAAATGCGATCGTTGCTCCGTGGAACAACTCCAAATGATATGTGTCACCCACTTTTACAAGCGGAGCGATCACTTCTGTATCAAACTTGGAATCATACGCACTGTTGATGCAGTGTTTTAACTCTTCCTCCGTAAAATCTGTAAAAAACTGTTTCATCACAGCATAAGCTGTTTCCTGATAAGACATCCCTTTCAATTCATCAAGCGTAACGTCAAGCTTTGGAATAGATTCCGGAACAAACAATCCCCCGTCATCTGCCAGACCTTTCAAGATCGCCTCGGATGCCGTCACTGTTTTTTCTGAGTTTCTTGTACTCTTATACAATAAATTCATTATTTTACCTCTTTTTCTTTCTGCAACACAATTTTCAACTAAATATATTCCTGAATACTCAGGCACTTTTTCGTTCCCGCCTTATGCAGATCGCCACAATACCGCATACTGCCATCAGCATCGGATAGATCAAATACGGCATAAAATCAAACGGAGTCAGACCTGTAAGAGCCGCAGCCGTAAGAAGCTGAGCGCCGTAAGGGATCAGCCCCTGTCCAACGGATGTAAACATATCCAGCAGAGATGCCGATCTTCTTGGATCAACGTCAAACTCATCACTGATTTCCTTCGCGATCGGGCCTGTCATAACAATCGCTACCGTATTGTTTGCCGTACAAAGATCAACTAAAAACGAAAGCAGCGCAATTCCTCCCTGTGCTCCTTTTGCTCCGTGAATCCTGCTTTTGATCTGATCCAGAATAAACTGGATTCCGCCGTTCATCTTCACAAGCGATACAATACATGCTACAAGAATAGATATTACAGTAATATCATACATCGATACAACGCCATCTCCTACAACAGTAAACATATCCGCTAAAACAATGTTTCCCGTTGCCACTCCCGCTATAAGTGAAATAACAGTTCCGCCGATCAGCACGAGAAATACATTGATTCCGATCAACGCACCTATAAGCACGACAAGATACGGTACAACCTGCCAGAAATTATAGTCTAAATTCTCTGTAATATCGTACGCTACATTGCGCGTCACAAACCAAAAGAACACGACTGTAATGATCGCCGCCGGAAGTACGATCAGAAAATTCATCTTAAACTTATCTTTCATCTCGCATCCCTGCGTTTTTACTGCCGCAATCGTCGTATCAGAGATCATCGACAGGTTATCGCCGAACATTGCCCCGCACACGACGGCAGCTACACAGATTGCCATAGAAAACCCTGTCTGTTTACTGATTCCGACCGCAATCGGAGCAAGCGCCGTGATTGTTCCTACGGAAGTTCCCATCGACACTGAAATAAAACATCCTATAATAAACAGACCTGCCACTGCAAAATGCGGCGGAATAAGAGAGAGTCCCAAATTCACCGTACTGTCCACTCCGCCTGCTGCGGTTACCGCTCCCGAAAAAGCTCCCGCGCAAAGGAAAATAAGACACATAGTAATAATATTTTCCTCTCCGAGTCCTTTTGCGATCACTTCCATCTTTTTCTGAAAACTTACTTTACGGTTCTGCAAAAACGCAACAAATAAAGCAATCAGAAATGCAACTACTGCCGGCATTGCGTAAAAATCCTTAAACAAGATTCCCGCGCCTAAAAAGATTACCAAAAACACGCCTATAGGCAGAAGCGCAAAAGCCTTTCCCTTTTGTTTTTCATTTCCCATTAAATTCTCCCTTTCGTTTTAGATATAATAACCGTTGCAAAAAGGCGGCAGTACTGCCTGCCGCTTTTCTTTTTGCCCGAATTTCGGCTAAAAGAGCCAAAACTTTATATATTATTTCTTTTTACTGTTTGTATAGTTGACCAATCCGCCTGCGGCAATCAATTTCTGCATAAATTCCGGGAAGGGCTGACCTTTAAATTCAGTTCCTTTTGTACGATTGTAAATCATACCACTGTCAAAATCAACCTCAACTTCGTCACCTGCTTCAATTCCCTGTGCCGCTTCCGGACATTCAATAATCGGAAGACCGATATTGATTGCATTTCTGTAAAAGATTCTTGCGAACGTTTCCGCGATAATGCAGCTTACTCCTGCCGTTTTCAAGCAGAGCGGCGCATGTTCTCTGGATGATCCGCATCCGAAATTTTTATTTGCCACAATAATATCTCCCGACTGTACTTTTTTACAAAATCCGGATCTATATCTGCCATAGCGTGGCTGGCAAGTTCTTGTGCATCAAAGGAATTCAGATATCTTGCCGGAATGATAACGTCTGTATCTACATTGTCTCCGTATTTAAAAACATGTCCGTGCGCTCTCATGATCTTCCTCCTTCTTTCTGTTCTGCACATTGAATATTCCGCGAATCTGCCTCTTCGTCTGCAGCGCTTATTTTTTCGGGATTTGCAATATACCCTTTGATCGCACTTGCAGCGGCAACTTCCGGCGATGCCAGATAAATCAGAGAATCAACATGTCCCATGCGTCCGACAAAATTACGGTTCGTTGTGGAAACACACTTTTCTCCTGCTGCCATAACTCCCATATGCCCGCCCATACACGGTCCGCAGCTCGGAGTATTTACAGCACATCCTGCATCTACAAAAATATCCAGCAGTCCTTCTTTGATACATTGCTTATAAATCTTCTGTGTAGCCGGAACAACCATCACACGCACATCAGGATGTACCGTATGACCTTTCAGTATTGCCGCAGCTTTCCTCATATCTTCCATTCGTCCGTTCGTACAAGAACCAATCACAACCTGATCGATCTTAACCTGTTCCTCTGCCTCGATCTCATCAATCGTCTTTGCGTTTCCCGGCAAATGCGGAAACGCTACCGTCGGACGCACCTTTGACAGATCAATCTCTACAACGTCGTCATAAACCGCATCCTCGTCCGCCTCGTAAACTGTATACGGTTTCTCACAATGAGCGTCAAGATACTCGACCGTCTTTTCATCCACCGGAAAAATCCCGTTTTTCGCACCGGCCTCAATCGCCATATTCGCCATCGTAAAACGATCATCCATAGACAGATTTCCAATTCCGTCACCTGTAAATTCCATTGATTTATAAAGCGCGCCGTCCACTCCGATCTTGCCGATAATGTGAATGATAATATCTTTTCCGCTTACATATTTCCCCGGCTTTCCCGTCAGAACAAACTTGATCGCCGACGGCACTTTAAACCAGATTTCTCCTGTCGCCATTCCGGTTGCCACATCGGTCGTTCCCATTCCTGTTGAAAACGCGCCCAAAGCTCCGTATGTACATGTATGTGAATCCGCTCCGATGATACACTCACCTGCGGTGACAACTCCCGCTTCGGGAAGAATCGCATGTTCCACACCCGATTTTCCCTGTTCAAAATACCATTTCAGCCCCTGCTCCTTCGCATATTCACGAATTGCTTTTGAATTTTCCGCTGATTTGATATCTTTATTCGGTGTAAAATGATCCGGTACAAACACAACCTTATCTTTATCAAATACTTTATCCGACATCTGTCTGATGATCGGCAAAGCCATCGGTCCTGTAATATCATTCGCCATCACGATATCGAGTTTCGCTTCGATCAGCTGCCCTGCTTCCACAGTATCCAATCCTGCGTGAGCAGCCAAAATCTTCTGCGTCATCGTCATTCCCATTTTTGAGACCCCCTTTATCATTCATAAATATGGTCTTTGCCACATCATTTTTATTTCTTTGCGATATATCCTTTTGCCGTAAGCGCTTCTGCACAAAGCACTGCTCCGCCAGCCGCACCTCTTACTGTATTATGTGACAGTCCGATAAACTTAAAGTCATACATGCTGTCCTCTCTGAGACGTCCGATAGACACTCCCATGCCGCGCTCATAATCTACGTCTGCCGTTACCTGCGGACGATTTTCTTCCTCAAGATACTGGATAAACTGCTTCGGCGCGCTCGGCAGTTCTGCTTCCTGCGGGAATCCTTTAAAGTTTACCAGTTTTTCAATTAGCTGTTCTTTTGTCGGTTTCTTTTCAAAATTGATAAATACCGCCGCAGTATGTCCGTTTAATACAGGAACACGCACACACTGACATGTGATCTTCGGAAGCTCGGCTTTTACGATCTCGCCATTTTCCACTTTTCCGAGAACTCTAAGCGGCTCCTGCTCGCTTTTCTCTTCTTCTCCTCCGATAAACGGAATAATATTTCCCAGCATTTCCGGCCAGTCTTTGAATGTTTTTCCTGCTCCTGAAATTGCCTGATATGTTGTAACAACAAGCTCTTTCGGTCCGAATTCTTTCCATGCCGCCAAACACGGAGCGTAACTTTGGATCGAACAGTTCGGTTTTACTGCAATGAATCCTCTCGTTGTACCGAGACGTTTCTTCTGATCTTTGATCACTTCAAAATGTTCTGCATTGATCTCCGGTACTACCATCGGAACGTCCGGCGTCCAGCGATGCGCGCTGTTGTTTGATACGACCGGAGTCTCTGTTTTTGCATATGCCTCTTCGATCACTTTGATCTCTTCTTTGCTCATATCAACCGCGCTGAAAACAAAATCTACAGTCGAAGCTACATGCTCTACGTCATTTACGTTAAGAACAACAAGCTTTTTCACAGCCTCCGGCATCGGCGTATCCATTTTCCAGCGATCGCCTACCGCTTCCTCATATGTCTTTCCTGCAGAACGCGGGCTTGCCGCAACTGTTACAACTTCAAACCACGGATGATCCTCAAGCAGAGAGATAAATCTCTGACCTACCATTCCTGTCGCACCTAAAATACCTACTTTTAATTTCTGTTCCATCTTCTTTCTCCTTTTACTGTTATTTTTCCTGTTATCTTTCTTACTATAGCGCCATATCCACGTCAGCTTCCGCTTGCCTCTATAACCTCTATAGTATCTTCTATCTGTAAAAGCCTGACTCTGCGAAATTCTTTATAAAGCAGGCTGTTCTTTCAAATATTGCCGTTCTGCTCTGATCACCGCTTCCATTGCGTTTTTCCCCGGCGCGCCGATTGTGTTACGCATATCCACGCATGTTTTCATACTGATCGCCTCATATATATCTTCTTCAAAGACAGGAGAAATCGCCTTGAATTCTTCCAAAGACATATCGTCCAAAGCAATATTTTTCTCAATGCAATACAATACAAGTCTTCCAACGATACCATGGGCATCCCTGAACGGAACATTGTGATTTACGAGATAATCCGCAGCATCCGTCGCATTTGTGAAACCGTGCTTTGCACTTTCTTCCATGCGGGCATTGTTAAAACGCATTGTCTTTAACATTCCTGTAAATAATGCAAGACATCCTTTGGTCGTATCGATCGCATCAAATACAAGTTCTTTATCTTCCTGCATATCTTTATTATATGCAAGCGGAATCCCTTTCATCGTCGTCAAAAGTGAAGTGAGAGCTCCGTAAACGCGTCCTGTTTTTCCTCGTACAAGCTCTGCGATATCAGGATTTTTCTTTTGCGGCATAATACTGCTTCCCGTACTGTAAGCGTCGTCAATCTCAACAAATTTGTATTCATTTGTATTCCAGATGATCACTTCTTCCGAAAATCTGCTAAGGTGCATCATAATCGTTGACATGGCAGACAGAAGTTCAATCAGATAGTCTCTGTCCGACACCGAATCCATACTGTTTAAAGTCGGACCGTCAAATCCGAGAAGCAAAGCTGTATATTCTCTGTCCAACGGATATGTCGTTCCCGCCAAAGCTCCGCTTCCGAGAGGACAAAGGTTCATCCTTTTATAAATATCCCGCATCCTCTGATGGTCGCGCTTAAACATTTCAAAATAAGCTCCCATATGATGTGCCAGAGTAATCGGCTGCGCCTTTTGCAGATGTGTAAATCCCGGCATATATGTCTCTGTATTTTCTTCCATCAATTTCAAAAGAACTTCCATAAGTTCTCTTAACAAACTGTCAAGGTGTGTGATCTCATCTCGCGTATAAAGCTTCATATCCAAAGCGACCTGATCGTTTCTGCTTCGCCCTGTATGTAATTTTTTCCCCGCATCTCCGATCCTGTCGATCAGATTCGCTTCTACAAAGCTGTGGATATCTTCATATTCTTCTGTGATCTCAAGCGTTTTGTTCTCTACGTCTCTGCATATACTTTCAAGACCCTCTATGATCTGATCTTTCTCTTCTTTTGTCAGAATCCCCTGTTTTTCAAGCATCGTCACATGAGCAATGCTCCCTCTGATATCCTGTTTATAAAAACGCTTATCAAAAGAAATCGAAGCGTTAAAATTATAAACTAACTGATCTGTTTCTTTCGTAAAACGACCACCCCATAGTTGTGCCATTTCATCTCCTCTTTTCTGTTCTGCATTTTTCACCTAGTTTAACACATTAACGTGCGAAATGTCCATACTTTTTATAAAAACTGTTTTTCTCTATGCTCACGTTCTCTCATTGAAAACTCACATCCACAGTAATCCTGCCTGTAGAGCCCATATTCTTCGGATAATTCTACAGACCGTTTATATCCGTTCCGCTTTTTAAAATCCGAAACTAAATACTCTACGCCGTACTTTTTCCCGACTCGCACTCCGATCTCGTTCAACTTCTGCGAATTTTTCAGAGGGCTGATGCTCAGAGTCGTCGTAAAATAATCAAATCTGCCTTCCGCTGCCTGCCTCTTTGCGCCGCCTCTTCAAGCCGAAGTTCATAGCATTTCATGCATCGTGCGCCGCCTTCTTTCAAATGCTCCATCCCTTTTGCCATTTCATAGAACTTCTCCTTATCATACTTTCCCGCAAGGAATGAGACCGGATATTGAAACCGCATATCTTTTATCAGTTTCTGCTTTGCTCTATGATCCGCTTTGTATACTCGCTCTCAGGATAAATATTCGGGTTATAATAAAGCACCGTGATCCTGAAATAGCGGGATAAATATTCCAGCACATAACTGCTGCACGGCGCACAACAGCTATGGATCAAAAGAGTCGGGACACGGCCTTCCTCTTCAAGACGTTTCAATATTTTATCTAATTCCTTTTGATAATTGATTTTCTGAACATTCATCTTAACTGTTCTCCTATATGCTGCGTTACCTTTTTTTGTTTATTCTACTTATAATAAGATATCATCTCTTTTTCCAAATTACAATGTCAATCCGTTTCATTTCCAAATCAGATCAAGTTCCGATATGTCGATATTCACACACTGCCGCCGGCTCTCATACATTAATCTTAGATACTTAAATAAGAACGGAAGTGACTCTGTGAGACCTTTACTGGAATTAAACAACATCAGTTATTCTTATCATACAATAGACGGAGAAACAAAAGCTTTATCCGATATTTCTTTTCAGCTTGCCCCCGGAGAATTTGCCGCCGTTGTCGGACCTTCCGGATGTGGGAAATCCACACTTCTTTCGTTAATCGCAGGACTTATAGAGGCAGAGAACGGAACAATCTTCCTAGACGGCGAACCATCGGAAAAATCTTTCAGAAAATCTGCCAAAATAGGCTATATGCTTCAGCATGATCACCTTTTTGAATGGAGGAGCATTTTAAAAAACGTCCTGCTCGGCGCTGAAATCAACAAAAGTGTATCCCAGGAAACGAAACAACGGGCAAAAGAACTTCTGCGTCAATACGGATTAAAGCGTTTTATTAACTCCCGCCCGTCTGAATTATCCGGTGGAATGCGGCAAAGAGCAGCTCTGATCCGCACTCTCATGCCGAATCCCGAACTGCTCCTTTTAGATGAACCTTTTTCCGCTCTCGATTATCAAACACGTCTTACCGTCAGCGATGATATCGGAAAAATCATCAAACATTCAGGAAAAACCGCGCTTCTTGTAACCCATGACCTTTCAGAGGCAATCAGCCTTGCCGATCGGATCATCATATTGACAAAACGCCCCGCACATATTGCCCGAATTGTTCCGATTGCATTTTCCATCGAAAACGATACCCCGCTAAACCGAAGAAATGCCCCGGAATTCAAACAATATTTTAACGAAATATGGAAGGAGCTAAATCAAGATGAATGATCAATCTAACGGACAAAAACTTTTTTTAACGCGCCTTCGCCGTCATAGGATCACAGTTTTGATCAGCCGTGTCCTTATTTTAACTGTGTTTCTTTTTTTATGGGAATTATGCGCTCGTTTTGAAATTATAGATTCCTTTATCTTCAGCAGTCCTTCAAAAATCACTCTTTGTTTTTTGGAAATGTTGAAAAACCGATCTCTTTTCCTTCATATCGGGATTACTTTATACGAAACATTTATCAGCTTCATACTCGTCATATTGCTCAGCATCCTTGCGGCAATCTTGCTTTGGTATAGTAAAAAGCTATCGGAAATACTGGAACCATACCTCGTTGTGCTAAACAGCCTTCCGAAATCCGCGCTTGCCCCTCTTCTGATCGTATGGCTCGGCGCAACTTCAAAAACAATTATTATTGCCGGAATGTCCGTCGCCATCTTCGGAAGTATCTTGAATCTGTATACCGCCTTTATCAATGTCGATCAGGAAAAGATCAAACTGATATATACACTGCACGGAAACCGCAGGCATGCGCTTACAAAAGTTGTACTGCCTTCCTCTGTTCCGGCAATCATAAGCAATATGAAAGTCAATATCGGACTTTGTCTTGTGGGAGTCATTATCGGAGAATTTCTCGCTGCCAAAAGCGGACTTGGATATCTGATCATCTATTCCAGTCAGGTATTTAAGATGGATTGGCTTCTCATGTCGATTATTTTGCTCTGTATTATGGCAATGGGATTGTATGCTCTGATCAATGTAGTGGAAAAACGAGTGTTGAAAAAGTATTAAATATGGCAATAGAAGACTGTCGCTTGAAACTTCAAACTCAAGCAGCAGTCTCTTTGCCGACTTAATTGATCTTTTATATTTAAGTAACAAGAGCATTATTTTTGATATTGTTAATAATCTTAACAAATTTTACCTGTTCTTCATATGTAAAAATCAAACTAAATTTATATGGTCTGTCAAACGGCGTTTTCATCAAATCAAGAACATTATTAATATACCCATTTTCTACGACATAATCTACAACTTGTTCAATAAAATGAAGTTGCTCTGTATTTGGTCTTTCTTCTAAAATAAATGTGGAAAACGCAGCATATGCAGCAGTCCGATCCATCTTTGCAATTTTACGAATCAACAAACCGAACGGTGTATCTTGATAATTCATCTCATAATCTTCTGCCGTCCCTAATTCTACAGTAAATATTCGCTCTAACTCGTTATAATCTTCCACAGAAATCGGTTCATTATGCAGGAGTTTATTAATCGCCGGCGTCGTTTTATGTGCTTCAACGTATTCGTTTACTTTTGCCCGGTAATCTTCAAAATCAGATGCAGACAGACTCGTCAATCTTCCTTCTTCTCTAAACACAACTATATCTTTAAAATTTGAATAATGAAGCTTTTCTTTCTTCGCGGGAATGTATTTCATAATTTCACGTAAAGATTTTCTTGTTTCTTCAAATTTCAAAACATCCTGAACATCCCAATAATGATCTGATACAAGTTCTTTCAATTCCGAAATTCTAACTTTTATATCCGGAATCGTAGCGCATTCTTTCAAAAGAATATTTGCATTACCAACAACATACCTTTTTAATCTTCCTAAATTTTTTCCTCCTGTCATAACTGACAACATCAGTCCATACATAAGCACATCAAAACTAATTGCCGCTTCGTCCTTCTCATCTGATACGACAAGTTTTGCAAGGTGATCTATAATTTCTTCTTTATGAATTTCCTCAAGGCATTCATACTGTTTTCGTTCTTTATATCTTTCTACATACCTTAGTTCTAAGCGCACTTCAACCCTTTCTGTTCCCATAGCTTTCACATCATCTACGACATGATCTATCAAATTCTCCCGAATATTCTGATACTTCACATCTACATAATTTGCATCCTGCAAACATTTGATCATCTGGACCATTCGGATAAATCTTGCCGCAACCGGAGCAACTACTTCCCCTGCTTCTCTTCCTTTTGGATGTTCGTCAAAAAATTGAAAATTCCTCATATAATCAAATACAACAAATTCTTTTTTATCCTCGCCTTCCCCAAAAAGGTTTTCACAAAGTCTTGTTCCTCGACCTAACATCTGCTCAAATTTAATCCGGCTATAAACTTTCTTGGCAAAAACAAGATTTGTAATTTCCGGCACATCTATCCCGGTTTCCAGCATATCTACAGTCACCGTAATAAACGGATAGTCATCCGCTTTTTTAAAATCCTTAAGATTTTGTCCTGCATATGGCTCATCACAAACCACCAACTTGCAAAAATTACCTTTATATTGCGGATATAATTCATTAAATCGATCAACAATAAATTTTGCATGCAATTTATTTTGTGCGAAAATAATTGTCTTCCCGACATGATTTCCATTTTTATGTCTAATGCCGTTATTCATCAAATCTGAAATCATTCTATCAACCGTATCGACATTAAAAATATATTTATTTATTCTCTCCGGCGGAATATGTTCAGGCACTCCTCCATCTTCGACAAACTCTGCTTCATATGCCTCCCTCTCTTCCTCGTCCAAATCCGCATATGTAATTCCATCATCTGAAATCTGTGTCGAAGTCTCAATTAAATAAAACGGAACTAACACATGATCTTTTTCCACCGCTTCCTCATACTCATATACATCCGTCGGTATATTATTTTTCATATCAAAAAATGTATAGGTAGACTGATGAATCGTATTCTTCGGCGTCGCAGTCAATCCCAGCAGGCAAGCGTCAAAATATTGAAAAATTGCTTTATATTTATTAAAAATACTTCTATGTGCTTCATCTATTACAATTAACGAAAAATGCCCCGGCGAAAAAAATCGCGATCCATCCGCATTTTTTATAGTATCAATCGCATGTAACATTGTCTGGTATGTTGAAAATATAATTTTTGCATTTCGCTCATCTTTATTTAGTAAAAGATTACACATTGTTGTATTCTCTATATATTTATAAAACGCATCCTTTGCCTGCTTCACCAATTCTTTGCGATCTGCCAAAAACAACACTTTTCCCATTAACTCACTGCGCGTCATCACATCTACTATCGATGTCGCTGTTCGTGTTTTCCCTGTACCCGTCGCCATTACAAGCAAACATTTTCGGATTCCCTTTTCATAATTTTCACAGCATTTTGTAACTGCTCTTAATTGATACCAGCGATCCGTAATTTGCTTATCAATCTGAATGCTGTTAACCGATTTCTTTATACATCGCCGCTCAATCATTGCATTGATATCTTTTTGCGGAAAGATGCCGCTCACAAGTCTGGGCGCACTGTTTGCATCATCCCAAAGATAAGTTTCAAAACCATTTGTATAAAATATAATCGGTCTTTTTCCCTGCATATTTTGGATACAGTCTGCATATAATTTCCCTTGATTCCGCCCTTTATCTCCGCTCTCGCTTGCCTTTTTTGCTTCTACTACAGCAATAATCTTTCCTGTATCTCCCCATATAACATAATCCACATATCCCCGTCCTGTTTGATTCGGCATTCCGACAACAGGATATTCAACTTCCACACAATTTCTCTTTTTATCCTGATCGAACACATATCCATTCGCCTCTAAATCTGCATCAATATATCTTTTTCTCGTCGTCCATTCTGACAGATCCGGTTCGTAAACATATTCCCGATTTTTTTATATTACGGGCTTTTTGAACTTTCATCTCATTACGAAGTTCTTTATTCAAAGCTAAAAGACGTTCTATTTCTTTATCTTTTTCATTCACTATTTTATCAGCGTTTTTTTGAACGTCTTTAATAACCTGCCGATACTCTTCCTGTACCACATTCATATCCGTTGTCGCATCAGGAATCTTTTTTCTCATCAAATACTCGTTCAACATAATCTCTTCCGTAACAATAATCAACCCATTCCACAAAATCAAATAATATGTTGAGAGAAAGAACTGCATTGTCTCGCGTCAGTCGTTTTGAAGTATGTACAGACTCATTTCCATTCCGAACAATGTGCTGAAGCCTTCTCCACAATGTAATATCCATCAAAGAAGGAAAGCCATTATTGTGAAGTAAAGACTGCAATCCTTCTCTATTTCCAATCGGTTCTAATGCAGAATCAATCGAATAAATCCATTTCACACACAATTCCAATGCTTTTCTTGAAGCTACCGCGCTCATCACCGGCGAAGATTCTAATATTCTTTCCGCATCAATACACGCTCCTGAAAACAATTCATATTCTTGTTTCTTCTCAAGAAATGCAAAATTCATTTCCATGATAAGCTCCTCCTCTCAAGCAAATTTTTAATATTTCCGCACTGCAACTTTTGATTTGTCGGTTAATTTAACAAAAGAAGCAAACTGATCTTGTTTCCTTTTTTCTGGCACTATTACCTTCAATTCACTAAGAATTTTCAAGTTGATATTCTTCTGAGCAGACTCAGGTGCCTGTGATTCCAGAATTGCTTGAAAGAAAGAAAACCAATAATGAACAAAAATATTATTTGTTCTTTCATTTGCAATAAATCCAACCACACTATCAGGAAAGCAAGCATCAAATTCCAATATAGCCGTCTTAGCAATATTAGCAGCAATCGTAATACAAAGAGTCCCCTTATCCCACATTTTGCTCTGTTTTAATCCAAGTTCCGAATATGTGCTGCTATAAGATGTAATATATAGTCCAGCATTTGCAACATCTCCTGTCTGAATTAATGGATATTTACCACCTAACAACTTAATATCATTTCTTGGTCTATGTTTAGATACTCCTCGACCAAATTCTCCCAAGTCAGGTAATGTAGCTTCTGGTAAACCGTAAGAATTTGAAACCGGATCACCAAACAGTTCGACAAATCGGGCTTTGATAAGCTTGTCCAATAATTGTAATTCCTGTTTACACAAATCAATAACTTTTTCGCATTTACTAAGAACACTTACAATTTCAACTTGCCGTTCCCAAAAATCAAAATTAAATTCTTCGTTTTTTAATAATCTTTAAAATATATATGCGGGATGGTTGCGCCTGTAAAATATTTTTCCAAATTCATATATTTTACTACATAAAAAAGATACTTTGGCAATATATTGTCTTTCGGTAAAAGATACTGCATCGTACCTATTACAGAAGTTTTTCCCGGGCATAACATTGCCCTTCCAATTCCAGCTCCATCCTTTACAACTGCGACATACGGATATCCTTGCTGATAAAAATCTACACTTCCAATATATCCTGATGCACCAAAAACTGAAAATTCCCCATTCTTTTCAGATACATCTGACAGTTTTAAATTTGATGTCCCACGTTCACAGACATCTCCTAGTTTTACTCTCATATATCATCCCCACAAATCTTAATTTGCTTGAGGGATACATTTCACTTTAAGACATATATTTTTGATGTGATGTTTTTACATTATTCTGATTTACCATCGCATACTGCATTGTTGTATCTATCTGAGAATGCCCTAAAATCTTTTGTACCTGCTCGATCGGCATTCCTTTATCGATTGCTCTCGTTGCCATCGTTCGTCGAAATTTATGGGGATGTATACGATCCAATTTCAGTTGTCTTCCTAACTGCCGCAATCGTATTTCGACTCCACTTATTTTCAAACGATCGTGCGGTGCATCCAACGTTACAAATAATGCTTCATTATTATCTTTTCTTTTTTCAATATATTCCTTCAGATGGACTTTTGCCTTCGCATCAAAATAAACGCGCCGTTCTTTATCTCCTTTTCCGTATACAATACATTCTCGCCCCTCTAAATCAATGTCTTCAATGTTCAGATTTACTAATTCTCCAACTCTGATTCCGGTCGAATACAGTAAATCAATTATTGCTAAATCACGTATTTCTGCACAATTATCGCGAAGTTTTTCTATTCCTTCATCTGTAATTACACTTTTGACGACTGTCTTTGTCTTTATTTTATGTATTCTTTTCATTGGGCTTTTCAAAATATAATCTTCCTCTTCTAGCCATGAAAAAGAAACTGGATATATTTCGTCTGATATTATCAATCGTCACATTTGAACACCTGTTTATTTTCTGATAATCTGATAAATAAGTACGAATCTCTTCCGTGGTAATCCTCCTTACACTCTGATTCATTTTTGAAAATAAATGTTCCACAGTGACCCGATAATACTGTATTGTTCTTTCCGAACACCCTTCAATCCGCTTAGCATCCAAAAACATTTGCAAAAAATCATTATTTGATATTTCTTGTTTATCAGCTTCATTTTCCGAAAATGTTTTTAACACAACTTCCTGTAATTTTTTCATCTGTGCAATCGACAGATACTCTGACATCTCGTTCAATATAAGTACAATTTTTTTTCTTCCATGTTGATACTCCCCTTTCGACTTGTACCAACATCCTTCAACCAAAACTACGCAACCTAATGCCAGCGCAATGCATCTTTTATTCAATCACTCTATTTTCCAAATAACACTCCAGTAAGTAAGATGGATTTTCATAATACATACTACTATTATAATCATCTATCTTGGCACTTACAAAAGAATTATAAACATGAAACAGCGCGTCAATCACTCCTGTCTTTTTCCCTATCAGCGACTCCTTTTATCAGCCTTTTATAAACTTTACCGATATCCCAATGCGACGGTATTGCATAACCACATGCTTTTACATTGTCAAAATTTCCTTCTTTCATTCCTGATTCCACTATGAAATCATCACTCACACGATCTATATTGTCACTATGGTACACATCTGCCAAATCATAAATTTTTTCAATACGTTTTTTCCCTAACGTATTTACAACATCCATTCTTGTATTTTTCGTTTTCCTTGCAATATAGTCGATCAGACTGCATGTAAAAAACAAATCGTTATCTTTTGAAGATTCTCTGCCAATATTATCCTGCATTACACAACCTCCTCAAACCCTCGGTATTCAAGACATTTTAATGCCTTTTCCGTACAAAAATTAATCTGATGTGTCGGATATTTGAATTTTGCCAAACTCCAAAATTGATCCCTTGTAATAACTCCCTCTATATAATCTGAAATATAATTATAAATCTGATCATCAGCCATCGCTCCAATTACAATATCATAACTAATCTTCTTGCTGACGACTCATCATAAATATGTGTTAAATCATTTCTGCTCTTTAACATTCCAAGCCAAATATCCTCATCAATAAAATCAAAAATCGTATATGCAGTTTTCAGAATCATTTTAGGAGAACCTGTCGCAGAGATAGATTGTCCTTCATAACTTAACAATTCCTTTAACACTTTCCAGCCCAACTCAAACTGCACAAAAAATTTATCAATAATACCACCCACAATAAATTCATTTGATAAGTCTTCATTTTCTGCTGTCACAAGCACTTTCAAGTTTGATTTAAAATGCTCAAATTTCTTCATATATTGTTTTCCCTTCTTTTTTGATAGAATCTCTTAATTCACTCTGTATTTCTTCGTCCAAATTAATAATATTAAAGCACAAAAGGGTACTCGTCTCCTCATTTACATCCAACATAAAATGCACGAAATTGCCGCCTTGCACAGCCAAATCAATATCGCTTTTTTCTTTAAAGCTTCCTCTTGCTCTTGAGCCAAACAGAATTACTTTTTTTACATTATACTTTTTGGCAAGATCACATATTTCCTCTATTACTATAGGCTTTATTCCTGTTTCTCCCATAATTTTCCTTCCCATCATCCAAAATACTCCTGCATTAAGCTATCAAATAATAATTGTGCTTCATCTAATGCTTTTTGCACTGCAACTTTTGATTTGTCGGTTTGAGCGACGAAGACAGCAAATTGCTCTTGTAATTCCATTGGAGGTACGGCGACCTGTAACTGCTTTAATTTTGCACCAGGCAAATGTGCAATAGTAGCTTTTGCACCGGCTAATGCAGAAAAACCTCCATAATCGCAATTATATCTAAACCACCACGCCAGATAATCTGGTAAAATTATCTGGTGATTACATCTCACTCGATGCAACGCCTTTTGGAAAAAACATGGCTGTAACTCATTATGCCACACAGCACACCGTCCAATTTCGCCACCCTCACAAACCAAAAGATCTCCTTCACGCCTCAAACTCTGCACGGTCTTTTTTTCATCAAAATCCATTTTATTTAGATTTTCAAGATTGAACCGAAACCACTGAACATTGAAATTGGCTAAGTAAGGATAACTATTTCTTCCAGTTTGCTGTTTTGCATCTAGCATTTTCCCCAATCGTGAAGAAGTGATCTCTGCAAATAAACAAACTTGCCATTTCTTGCTGTTGTGGATTACATCTCCAAACATCTCGACAAATCGGGCTTTGATAAATTCGTCAAGTTTTTGTAATTCCTGTTGGCGCATCTGAATCAACTTATGAAGCTAAGCCAACACAGAAGAACAAAACTTCTGTTGCTCTACAGAAATATCTGGAATAGTCATTTCTTTCAGCATATCCAGTTTTAAATTATCTCTAACACTTCCAGATGCCTTAGCCTTTATCATCTGTCTGCCCAAATCACTTCTAAGAAAATAGTATAGATACTGACGGTCAATCCCTTCTGATACTGAAAATACATTATAGAGAGGACTTACGATAACACGTTTTTCATACCTCTGCCAATCAACAGAGCCGACATTTATCCGCGAAGGATTATATGCAAAATAACCTTGCGGAACAATCTTATATGTGGTTTTGTCTTGGCTAGCAACCTCTTTGCCAAAGTATTCTGTACAAAATCCCTGACTATTTGTCACGCTGTACACTGGAATATCTTCGTTCCCTTTATTTCGCTCCGAGTATTCCTTTATGAATTTCCCTAATGGCACTCTTATTCTTGTCATTCTATCATCCCTACAAATCTTAATTTATTGTCCTCCTCATTATACAAGATTTATCCACTCAATCAAATACCCATTACATAAGTTTTCAAATATAGTAATAAAATCACAACAATTATAACTATAATGAAAGAAAATGCCAGTCGCATCACGAACATGCGAAATCAAAAAAGACACCTATTATTTTGCCCCCTCAAAAGTCAGACCATAAATCCAACGTTTGAAAGTCCGATTCAATAAAATAACAAATGTCTTTCTTATCAACTTTCGTCTTCTCTATTTTATTTTCTAAGCAATGCTCTCAATTCTGCCGTTTCCTTCGTAATTTCCTCGTTTAACTTTTCAATTTCAGCAAGAATTTCTTCTGTCGGTGGATATTCTACAGGAACATATTCTATTTTTTTGTATTTATTGATTGACAGATCATATCCATTATCTATAATCTCCTGCTTATCAACCATAAAACTTTGTTCTGTCCGCTCTCTATCCTCTTCGTTTTCTTTCTTATGAAATCTTTCAATAATATCAGGAATATCGTTTTCTTGAACAGGTTGACGTTTATCATCTAACGAATAACCATCTGCTTTCATATCATAAAACCAAACTTTATCCGTTCCTGTCCCATTTGTTTTTGTAAATATCAAAATTGCCGTTGATACTCCCGCATATGGTTTAAATACTCCCGAAGGCATCGATATTACAGCTTCTAAGTACTGATTCTCAATCAACTCTTTCCGTAAGTTTTTATGTGCTTTTGACGAACCGAAAAGAACGCCGTCAGGCACAATACATGCACATCTTCCACCTACACGCAGCAATCTGATAAACAATGCAACAAACAACAACTCTGTCTTTGTTGTATTTGTAATTGCCAATAAGGATTCATTGATATTCTCCTTATTAATCGTTCCTTTAAACGGTGGATTTGCCAAAATCAAATCATAGGCATCTTTCACCTGATAATCTTTAGAAACACTATCCTGTTTATTTAACTGTGGATTTATAACAGAATGCAGACATCAGATTCATACATGATAAACGGCACATTGTTTCATCTGTATCAAAACCTGTAAATGTTTCTGAACCATATTTTTCCCATTGTTCGGCAGTCATCTTGTTTCCATATTCACTTCTTATATATTCGGCGCTAGAAATAAGGAATCCGGCAGTTCCGCAAGCCGGATCACAAATCTTCATATCCGGTGTCGGCATCATAAGTTTTACCATCATATCCCGGATATGCTTCGGCGTTCTAAATGCTCCCAAGCGTCCGGCTGAATTCAATTTTCCAAGCATATATTCATACAGATCGCCCTGCATATCTAAATCTTTAATATCATTTTCAAACAAATCTTCTAAACCGGCAACAACTTTCTGTAACGTTAACGGTTCATTTATCTTAAATGTTGCATGTTTTAAATATCTTGAAAAAGCTGAATTTTCATTTGAATTCAGATTGATCAAAAAAATAAATACTCTATCAACGAAATGCTTGTGAAGCGCACGAGCTTCCATTCCTTTAAAGTTTCTCCAGCGAAGAGCCTGTTCTTCTCTTGATTCTCCGAAAATATGACTCTGTTTTTCTCCCGAAAGCAATTCCGCCATTTCAATATCTGCTTCTCTTTCATCAATCTGCTTTGCAAACATCAGATACGTCAACTGTTCTATTACTTCTGTCGGTTGAGAAACTCCTCCCGCAATCACATCCAGCCATATCTGCTCTATTTTATTTTTCACTACCGATGGTAACATAGATACCTCCTCATATAATCAAGTGTTTTTTATTGAAAATTCAAGGTTTTTCAACCTTTTATATCTCAGTGAATGGGCCTCAGCTACAAGCATTTCCGTGTATCGGGTACTGAAATAGTGATTAATGGGTATACGAAATAAAACGTCATTGTTTTTCGCTTTACTGGCCTTGTGTATACCCTTCCCTCTATGGCGCTAACCTCCTATATCCACCAGGATCATCTCTGTCTCCAGAGGTCCTAACTTCCTTCGTACTGCCTGCCCATAACCAAGGTGTCAGCTTTGCTCCCTAACGGGGTCATGCCCCATGGAAAATATTCCTGCCGACTACTGGCTCATTCTTTGTATTATTGATTACTGACTCGCTTCCTGTTCCAGCACTGTGTTCAGTGGACGTTATCTGTTACATTCTGCTTATTCGGTGGCTGCCCAGATGACAGCCTCCACTATAGTTACTTGTTTTTCTTACGCAGCCTGCGCATAAGCCGCCGGTCTCCTGATGTCATTGACCATCTTCTTGGGATCATAGCCCACGCCTTTTGTCAGTATGGCATAAAAAACACGAAGCAGCTTCGCTGCTATTGCCATAAGTGACTGCATCTTCTTTAATGGATTTAGCCTTCTAGTTGTGTAGTAATTATGGAGTTCCCTAAATTCTGGGTTCTTCGCTACAAGCGACATTGCAACCTCGAATAACAGGTATCTAAGTCTCTTTCGACCTCGTCTGCTTATTGTTGTCTTGCCCTTGTGTTTTCCAGAACTATTTTCAACCAGTGCTAAACCTGCAAGTTTCTGCAGTTCTTTCGGGTCATTAAAGCGTCTGATGTCGCCTACCTCTGCAAGAAATCCAGACACTGTCTTGATTCCTACACCTTTGATTTCCAACAGCTTTTCAGCCATTGGAATCTGATTTACCAATCCTTCAATCAGACCCATCACTTCCTGAAGACGTATATTTCTGGATTCATAGTCCTCCAGAAGCATTCGGATTTCCATTCTTGCAGATACTGCACCTTCTTTGCTTCCGACACTGTGCTCAGCAGCTTCGATCAGGGTCTTTGCCCTCGCCTTTCCAACTGCTCTCAACTTTGCATCCCGCCAAATCTGGTTCACTCCATCAATACCCAACGTCAGAATATCTTCTGGGAGTGGTGCTTCCTTTAGAATCAGTATTCCACTTTTGGCATCCGGCTTACCGTATACCGTCTTATATTCAGGAAAATATATATTGAACCAACGATTAATCCTATTTTGAATTCGTGTAAGCTCCGCTTGTAATTGAAATCTGATGTTTGATGCCGTTCTAAGATCAGCATAAACACCGTCTGGCAGGTATGGGATCATGTATCGTCCCTCTCTAACTAATCCTGCAATGACTTTTGGATCCTTACGATCATTCTTTGTCGGATGATTGTCGTCGAGTTCTTTTGATTTCTTCACATGGTGAGGATTTACAAGAACCGGTTTCATTTCATTATCTTGAAGAAACTTTCCAAGATTAAACCAGTAATGACCAGTTGGTTCCATCCCTGGAATCACCTTATCCTTCCCATGCTTTTCTTTGATATCCAGAACCCATGCCTTAAATGTCACGAATCCTGCTTCCGTGTTACTAAATTTGAATGGTTTCTTCGAATACTCGACTCCTCTGTAATCAAAAGCTCTGGCATAATGCGTTTCACTTCCGACATCGATTCCGAGTACCAAAGTTTTTTCTGTAATAGCTTCAATTTTTGCGTTCTGTGTGTTAGACTTCATTGTAGATACCTCTCTGTTCAATAAGATTTTTACTAACCTGCCAGTCAGTAGTCTTATTGTACTCTGAGGTATTTTCAATTTTCAACATCCACATTTTTTATTATACAGGAAGCTCCCTATCCGAAGAACTTAGACCAATATCCCTGTACGAAGATAAATAACACGATCAGCGGAAGGATATATGACACATAGATCCGTGACCATTTTGGGAATTTAATTCCCGTTCCCGCATTAGCTTCCTTGCGGAAGTTCTTCCATCCCCAGCCATAACGGCTTGTACAAAACAGAAGATATACAAGACTTCCAAGCGGAAGAAGGTTATTGCTGACGATAAAATCTTCCAGATCAAGGATCGTGCTTCCCGCTCCGAGCGGCTGGAATCCGCTCAGCAGGTTAAATCCAAACACACATGGAAGTGAAAGCAGGATAATCACAACCAGATTCACTGCCACTGCCTTGCCTCTCGAGCATCCGGTCAGATCCATCGCAAATGAAATGATATTTTCAAATACCGCAATAATCGTTGACGCCGCCGCAAAAAGCATACAGAGGAAAAAGATACTTCCCCAAATTCTGCCTCCTGCCATAGAATTAAATATATTCGGCAACGTAATAAAAATAAGATTCGGACCGCTGTCCGGGTTCACTCCGAAAGCAAAACATGCCGGGAAAATAATAAATCCCGAGAGCAGCGCTACACATGTATCAAGAACGGTTACGCATACTGCTTCTCCTGTCAGACTTCTGGAGCGGTCTATGTAGCTTCCGAAAATCGCGATCGCGCCGATTCCAAGGCTCAATGTAAAGAACGATTGCCCCATTGCCGCAAATACAACTTCCATCAGTCCCGCTTCTTTTACTTTGGCAAAGTCAGGAACAAGATAAAACGCCAGTCCTTCGCCTGCCCCTGAAAGAGTAACGGAACGTACCGCCAGAATGATCATAAGCGCAAGAAGCATAAGCATCATCACTTTTGTGATTTTTTCTACGCCTTTCTGCAGCCCGATGCTGCAAATCGCAAAGCAGGCTGCCACAACAATGATCATACATACGATCATAATTCCCGGCTGCTGCATCAGCTCGCCAAACTCGTTTTTGATTCCCGACGCATCCAAGCCTTTAAAATTTCCCGCTGCCATTTTTACAAAATACAAAAGCAGCCATCCGCCGATCGTTGTGTAAAACATCATAAGCAGATAATTTCCTGCCATGCCGAACCATTTATACCAGTGCCATTTTGTACCAAGCGGCTCTAATCTGTCAAATGATAACGCAACGCTGCTTCTTGATGCCCTTCCAACCGAAAACTCCATTACCATGATCGGCAATCCAAGTATCAGAAGAAACAGCAAATAGATCAATACGAATGCCGCTCCTCCGTATAAGGAAACCTCCATACATTTCCAAGACCGATCGCACACCCTGCCGAAATCAGAATGAATCCAAGGCGGGAGCCGAATTTTTCTCTCTTCATAAAATTTCCTCTCTTTCCTTATACATTTTAATATGTAAGTGTTACCAGATATTAATGTACCATATATACACACTTTTTTTCCACCATTATTTACAAAATATTTATTTATTTTCTTTCGCATCTTCATAAAAAGCATCAAGCGAACTTACAACCATTTGAAATGTAAGACGAGCCGCATATTCAGGCGGCATATTTTCCCCGTTTTCAAGCCATGTTCTAATAAATCCAAGACATCCGTTAAAACAAAACGAATAGAAATATTTCATTTCCGCAAACTTTTCGGGAAAGCGTTCCGCCAAAAGATCACGACTGTTTTCTTCCAAAAATTTTTCAATTCTCCTGATAAACGTAATATCACCGTATGGACCAAGAAGCGCGCATCCGATCTCTCTGTTATCGCTTAACACCCGAAACAAATCTTCTTAAACAAGTATGTAGTGTCTTTCTCGATTTTAATCGGATGCTCCAGAATCGCTCTTTCTATTTCCTCAATCATATCATCTTCTATCTCTTTTAGAAGAGACGGAATATCCGAATAATGCAGATAAAATGTCGAACGGTTAATATCCACATCATCTACAAGTTCTTTTACGGTAATCTGTCCGATATTTTTTTTCTTCATAAGACGGGCTAGTCCCGTACGAAGCTGGTTTTTAGTTTTTCTCACCCTGCGGTCTGTCTTTTTTTCCATATCGCTTTCTCCTCGTCATAATATCTCTTCACATGTGTCAACACATTTCGTTATATTGTCGTTTATCCGACATTTCACACTTCTATTAATGGTTGTAAATCTATTTCTACCTTAATATAATACTCTTTATCAAGAAAATCAACATTGTATCTATTAATATATAAGGAGTTCTGATATTATGAAAAAATCATTTCACATTTTTCAGCGTGACCTCTCCCGCCTTTTACACAATAAAGCGGCGATTCTTGTTCTGATCGGCGTATGCCTGCTGCCTTCTCTATACGCATGGTTTAATATCGCAGCCAATTTAGACCCATACGGAAATACGTCTAAGATTAAAGTCGCTATTGCCTGTTTAGATAAAGAAGCATCTTCCGAAAATCTTTCTATCAATGCTGGAAAAGAAATTGTCAAAAATCTAAAAGAAAACAAACAGCTCGGATGGACGTTCACTTCGGAAAAAGAGGCTCTCAACGGAGTAAAATCAGGAAAATATTATGCTTCTATTGTTATTCCCGAAGATTTCAGCCGCTCTTTGATCAGTATTTTATCCGGCGACTTACAGACGCCGAAACTTGACTATTACATAAATGAAAAAGCCAATGCCATTGCTCCCAAAATCACAGGCACAGGCGCAGCCGAATTCAGGAACAGATCAACAGCACCTTCTCTTCGGTTGCTTCTGAATCCGTTTCCGGCATATTAAAGCAGTCTGCGTCAGACTTGTCGTCAACACTTGGATCTGTCAATTCCGATATTACTAAAACACTTGAAAAAGCTGATGCAAACATTGCCGCCTACAAACAACTTCTCGAAAGCTTCAATGCGTAGCCGCAGAAAAATCTGCCCCCTGATCACACGCGCAAAATCAACTGCTTCATCTTTAAAATCCGCCGCCTCGTCGGGTTCTTCGGCTCTAAGCGAATCTTCCCGCATCCTCTCTGAAACCCGTACTGCCGCAGGAAACTTTTCTTCATCCCTATCTTCATCTTTGACACAAGGAGAAATTTTGCTCGGTCAGGCGCACAATATCGCATCAGCAGGACTTACCGATCTTGAAACTGCCGCCCGCTCGGTAAACGGATCGATCGGAAACGCACTGGATTTTGCCAATTCCACTGCCGTCTTAAACGGAAATATTTTAAAAGAGTTAGGAGAGCTCGCCTCACTCATTCCCGGATCTGATTTGGATTCTGCCATCGCCGGACTGCAGGCTCAAAACACAAATAATCAGGAACTGATCCTCTCTTTAAGCGCCGGAAATGCAGGAATACAAAATGCCATCAACACAACCGCTTCTACCCGGGAACAGCTTTACACAATTACATCCGCAAACATCGGCAGTCTGCACGACCTCCGCGCTGTTTTGGACAAAAACGTTCTGCCGCAGCTAAACAAGACATTAGATGCTTTCTCTTCTTTGACAGGAGAAATGAACGGTCTTCTAACAACAGTTCCTTCCTCCGCCGATCAGATCGACAACCTGTTAGACCAAATGAGCGCCGGACTTTCAAATACTGTAACGGCTCTTGAAGGCACAAAAACCGCCCTGTCAAATGTTCAGGAACATCTCGGTACGATTCAAACAGACTTAAATGCCCTTTCCGGTTCTGACATCTACGAAACTCTTCTCTCATTAGAAGGAATCGACAAGCAATCGGTATCGGCATTTATGTCCTCACCTGTGAAAATAGAAACAAAGAGTTTTTATAAAATAGCTAATTACGGCCGGCAATGACGCCTTTTTACACAAACCTTGCAATTTGGGTCGGCGGCATCGTCCTCATCGCGATTTTTAAATTAGAAGTAGATAAAGACAGCTCTATGCTTCGATATTCTTCTGCCTCTCTCTATTTCGGACGCTGGCTTTTGTATATCACGGTCGGAATGGTGCAAGGATTCATTGTCTGTATCGGAGATGTTTTTCTAAAAGGGATTGAATGCGCGCATCCAGCCGCTCTTATCTTTACCGGAGTGATCTGTTCGTTTGTGTATGTCAATATTATTTATGCACTGTCAATCTCATTTAAACACATCGGGAAAGCATTATGTGTTCTCCTCGTCATCCTTCAGATTCCCGGATCATCCGGCACATATCCTGTAGAAATGACACCCGCGTTTTTCCAAAACGTCCATCCGTTCCTACCCTTTACTTACGGTATTTCCGCAATGAGAGAATGTATTGCCGGAATGTACGGAAGCACTTATATACACAATCTGCTCATCCTGCTCCTTTTCGTTCCCGTTTCCTTACTGATCGGACTTGGGATCAGACCTCTGCTTTCAGGTCTGAACCGGCTTTTTGACATTAAACTTGCAGAAACCGATTTAATGCTTGGTGAAACACCCGACAGAAATATCAGACGCAGCGCACAGCTTTCTCTTTTACTAAAAGCTTCTTTATCACAAGAAGAACTTCAGATCCAAACTGCCGAGAAAGCACAGCGTTTTGAAAAAAATTATCACAAAATGATCCGTTTTGGATTTTTTGCGATTTTAACTATTCCGCTCATTTTCCTGATCCTTATGTTCAGCCTTGAATCTAAAATTGTATTCCTCATTCTTTGGATCTTATCTATTATTTTAATCGCCACATGGCTGATCACAGTGGAATACATACATAACGAACTTGCAGCTCAACAGGAACTGTCCGGTATGTCATTTGAAGAAATGTTGAAATTATTCAGAAAAATGGAGGAAAACTGACTATGAAAAATATCATACGCATTGCGCGAAACGACATCCACAATATCCGAAAAAACGTAATCGCGCTGATCGTTATTTTCGGCATTACTATCGTTCCCTCTCTCTATGCATGGTTTAATATTGCCGCAAGTTGGGATCCGTACAAAAATACCGGAAATTTAAAAGTAGCCGTCGCAAGTCTTGATAAAGGATATGACGGCGAACTGCTTCCGGTCCGGCTCAATCTCGGAAATGACATTATTTCTTCACTGCGTGAAAACACACAGCTTCACTGGATATTTACAGATGCCAAGGACGCTTCTAACGGTGTACGTTCCGGAAAATATTATGCTTCTGTTGTCATTTCTGAAACATTCAGCAAAGATATGATGAGTCTGTTTTCTTCTGAAACGACACATCCGACAATTACTTACTGCATCAACGAAAAGGAGAACGCCATCGCCCCAAAAGTAACAGAAAAAGGCGCAGATGCAATCCGTCAGGAAATTAACGAAACCTTCACAGAGACAATTTCCAAAACAGCTCTGGACGCATTTCGTTTTGTTGCTGACGTTTCCGCAGACAAAGGGGATGCAACTCTTGCAGACAATTTATCTGCTTCGCTTGCAGAATTCTCTGCCGATCTTGATTCTGCTTCCGGAACTGTACAGGCATTTTCTGATATGACAGACGCCGCTTCTTTGATGCTAGATACGACTTCTGTTATCTTTTCCCATACCGGAGACGGAACAAAGACAAGCCTTGGCGCCTTGACAGATGCAGGAAACGGGATTGCTTCTCTTTCTTCCGCTTTATCCGGCACAACTGACGCAGTCAGTCAGGCATTATCTGACGGAGAAACTTATTATTCATCCGTGTCTTCCACGATCCAAACCGCACTTGACGCCTACAGTACAGATGCGGATGCCGCTTTCACTTCCCTTAATGCAGTCTCAAACAGGATACAAACTGTCATCGACGGATATACATCTCTTGCGGACTCTTTAACTGCTATAAAAACGCAAACCCAAACCTTAGTCTTGTGATCGATCCGATTCTGAAGCAGATTTCGACTGCCGTCGAGCATCAGACAAATTTAAAAGCCGAGCTTGATAATGCCGGAATAAAAATTACCGGCGCCGTTCAAAATGCGGATTCTTTAAAAACAGAAATCGACGGACTTATTAAAGAGAGCCTGACTTCCACTTCGGAAGTGAAAGACAGCTATGAAGCAACTGTTAAAAATCAACTGGAAAATTTGGCAGGCAGTCTAGGCAGCACCGGATCTTCTGTATCCGCTCTTTTAACACAATTAAATGAAGGCGCCTCTGACTTGACAGATATTACAAACAGCGCTTCCGATGACCTTGCCCTTATCCATACTTCGCTTTCAGATTCCTCAACTTTGCTAAGTAATGTATCTGAACAACTTTCATCCGCGTCTGAAGCGCTCTTAAACCCAAACCGTGACGGACTTTCCGTGTTGACCGACTTGTTGGCGCAAAAACCGGAAGCAATCGCCGCCTTTCTTGCGTCTCCGGTCAGTCTTTCCGAGCATCCGGTCTACCCGATCGAAAATTACGGATCGGCAATGGCTCCTTTTTATTCTACACTCGCCATGTGGGTTGGCGGCGTTGTGCTTGCCGCCATGCTGAAAGTCAATGTTTCAGGAAAAGCTTTGACAGGAGTTTTTAATCCGAAACCTCATGAAACATATATCGGAAGAAGTCTACTTTTTATAGCGATCGGCCTTTTGCAAAGCAGCCTCATCTGTCTGGGCGATTTGTTTTATTTAAACATCCAGTGTCAACATCCGGTTTACTTCCTTTTCGCCGGATGGTTTACAAGCATCGTGTATGTAAGTATCATTTATGCGCTCACCGTTTCATTCGGCGATATCGGAAAAGCCGTCTGCGTCGTCTTACTTGTTATGCAGGTAGCCGGAAGCGGCGGAACATTCCCTATTGAGGTAGCGCCTGACTTTTTCCAAAAAGTCTATCCCCTTCTGCCGTTTACGCACAGCATGAATGCCATGAGAGAATGATTGCCGGCTTTTACAGCACAGTTTATTGGAAAGAACTCGGAACATTAGCTCTTTTTCTCATCCCCGCACTATTGCTCGGTCTGCTCCTTCGGAAACCTGTCATACGTCTGAATGATGCATTTACGGAGAAGCTCGAAAGCACAAAACTTATCTGAATGCAAAAATTTCCGCATGGATCTTCTCCACGCGGAAATTTTTATTTTTCTCTTTATTCTTTAAAAAGTTTTACCCGACGGCTGTTCTTCACAATTTCGTAAGCTTGTAACCTGTCGTGCTCACGACTGCCGCCGTATTCCCGAGTTCATCCTTGATACGAATCTCATAATACGCCGTTGTCCTGCCGTCTTTTTTAAACAGACTGCTTCTGCAATCAACATATTCCCTTTTGCCGCTCCAAGATAAGCAATCTGTGAGTTCAATGATACCATTGTATCGCCCTGCCAGTTTGAAGCAACTGCAAACGCAAAATCGGCAAGTGTAAAATAAACGCCTCCCATTACTGCCCCAAGCGCATTCTTATGTTTTGCCTCTAATGTCAGACTGCATCTCGCATAGCGGTCGTCTATCTCGTCTATCACCGCCCCGGTCTCTGCCGCAAACCGATCTTTCTCAAAAAAACGGACGATTTCTTCTGATGGTTTCATTGTTCCTTTGCTTCCTTCTTACCACTCAAATTTTTTCTCGAAGTATGCTTTCAAATCTTCGATCTTCACTCTCTCCTGCTCCATCGTATCACGATCACGCACTGTAACAGCTCCGTCTTCTTCCGAATCAAAGTCATATGTTACACAGAACGGAGTACCGATCTCATCCTGACGGCGATATCTCTTTCCGATATTTCCACGATCGTCAAACTCGCAGTTATAATATTTGCTCAACTGTGCAAATACTTTCTCCGCGCCTTCATTCAATTTCTTAGACAGCGGAAGAACGCCGATCTTAACCGGAGCAAGCGCCGGATGGAAATGAAGAACGGTACGCATATCCGGTTTCTCTTCTGTTCCGATATTCTCTTCGTCATATGCACTGCAAAGGAACGCCAATACCATACGGTCTGCGCCAAGTGACGGCTCAATTACATACGGAATGTACTTTTCTTTCGCTTCATCGTCAAAATAAGTAAGATCCTGTCCCGATACATTCTGATGCTGTGTCAGGTCATAGTCTGTACGGTCTGCGATTCCCCAAAGTTCTCCCCATCCAAACGGGAACAAGAACTCTACGTCTGTCGTCGCTTTACTGTAGAAAGACAACTCTTCCGCATCATGGTCACGGTAACGTACTTCGTCTTCTTTCAGTCCGAGTTCAGACAGCCAGTTCAGACAGAAGTTTTTCCAATAATCAAACCATTCCAAATCTGTATCCGGTTTGCAGAAGAACTCAAGCTCCATCTGCTCAAACTCTCTCGTACGGAATGTAAAGTTACCCGGTGTGATCTCGTTTCTGAAAGATTTTCCGATCTGAGCGATACCAAACGGAAGTTTCTTTCTTGATGTACGCTGTACGTTTTTAAAGTTTACGAAAATTCCCTGCGCCGTCTCCGGTCTGAGATAAACCGTATTCTTCGCATCTTCTGTAACACCCTGGAATGTTTTGAACATCAGGTTGAACTGACGGATATCTGTAAAATTATGTTTTCCGCAGGTCGGACACGGAATCTGATGCTCTTCGATAAATGCCGTCATCTCTTCCTGAGACCATCCGTCCACAGAACCTTCCAGTTCAATTCCTTTTTCTTCGCAGAAATCTTCGATCAATTTATCCGCGCGGAAACGCTCATGACATTCTTTACAATCCATAAGCGGATCGCTGAAACCTCCGAGATGACCGGAAGCCACCCAAGTCTGCGGGTTCATAAGGATCGCGCAGTCGACACCGACATTGTATGGGTTCTCCTGTACAAACTTCTTCCACCATGCTTTTTTTACATTGTTTTTCAGTTCTACACCGAGATTGCCGTAATCCCATGTATTCGCCAGACCGCCGTAAATCTCTGATCCCGGATATACGAATCCTCTTGATTTTGCAAGCGCCACGATTTTATCCATTGTCTTTTCAACCATTTTTATGCTCCTCACATTTTTTATTGTAACAGTTCAGCCATACAGATGTACGGGAAGCAGAAAACATGCCTGCATGTTTTTGCAAGCGGACATCTGTATGTGCTTAGCGCCTTTTATTTTAAAACAGTAGCGGCGGCTAACAGTAGCGAATGGCGCAGGCTGAACTACAGTTTTTATTCTCGATGCACGCAGTGCGGTTTACGAATGGCGCAGGCTGAATTGCTATTACCTTTTTTATTCTCGATGGTATTCATTATAACTTTTCCGAAGTCGTCCAGGTCCTTCCCATTTTTTCGAATCTCTCCGGTCATCATCGACCAGATCGATCGTTTAACGTAATCCTCAGTCCGAGAGGATCGATCGGCCATCCCCACTGACTGTTGGTAAGATGCGGGTTTTTCGCAGAAGCAAACACGTTTCCCCTGCGGCTTCGCCTTTTCCGTCCGCTCTCACACAGCGGCTGTTATAATACGAAAGCGAAACAAAATCAACCGTATTCTCTTTTAAGATTTCAAGATCATTCTCCTTCATCTTCAGCCGAATATTTTCCCGTTCAAATAATTTTTCAGCATAAGAAGGATAATTTCCCCTACTTGTATGTCTGTAAAAAAGTAATTTTCTCTGTTCTTTTCCACGCTTGCCCATACGTCTTTCGGATCACAGCTATACGGATAGACGTCTCCCGCCGCAAGATACATCCGACCTGTGAGCCCGGGCATATCTCATGCGCCATTTTCACAGCCAGTGCAGAAGCAACAAGTTCATGATGAGCTGCCTGATATTTTACTTCCATTGGATTCTCATCTTCTTCCAGACGAATACCTGCTCCCATAAACGGCAGATGCATCAGCATATTAATTTCATTAAATGTAATCCAATACCGGACTTTTTTCCCGAAACGGTGAAACAAAGCTTCACAGTAACGAAGATAACAATCGATCACTTCGCGGCTTTTCCATGAACCATACTTCTCTATAAGAGCCAGCGGAATATCAAAATGACAGATTGTTATAATCGGTTCAATTCCATACTTATTCAGCTCATCGATCACATTCTCATAATGATTCAATCCATTCTCATTCGGTTGTGATTCCTCTCCGGTCGGAAAAATCCTCGACCATGAAATTGAGAAACGGTAACATTTACATCCCAGTTCTTTTAAAAAAGCACAATGTCTTCTTTATAATTTTCAAAACCGTTGACCGCTTTTCTTCCCGGAAAATAAGATTCCTTCGGAAGTTTCCTATAATCGAACGTTCCATCCATGACAGCCTGACGATTCTCTCCGTGAGGGATCACATCAACGAGTGCAGTCCCTCTTCCATCTTTATCCCAGCTTCCTTCAAACTGATTTGCCGCTGTTGCTCCGCCCCACAAAAACTGTTCTTTCATACGCAACAATCCTTTCCTATCGAGTAACTGTCATCAAGATCGATTGCGGATCTATATGACATTCACTTGTAATTGAAATATCTGAAAATTCATCTGTATTTGTAATAAGAACCGGATGACAAGAGAGTACCCTTCCTTACAAATCAGTTCCATATCAAATTCTAAAAGCTTCTGTCCTTTCGTTACCGATCTCCTTCTTTGGCGAATGGACGGAATCCCTTTCCTTCCAACTGTACCGTATCCATTCCGACATGGATCAAATTCCATCCGTCGTCCGTTGTCATCCCGATTGCATGACCTGTCGGAAAAAACACAGAGATTGTTCCGTCTGCCGGTGCATACAAAACTCCTTCTTTCGGGTCAACTGCCGCTCCAAGTCCAAGCGCTCCCGATGAAAAAAAAGCTTCGTCCTGAACATCTGAAAGCGCTTATCCTCCGCAATCGGCAGAATACAATCCAAGTGTAACGAATAATGTGTTCAGACCTTTCAGCATTCCGCAGGCAGCCATGATCCCTAAAATAGGCTGAAAAATACCGGACACTACATCGATGGCACGATCCAGGAGCTTCCCTGATTTCTTTGTTTCCGCAGACGCTTTATTCTCGTTCAAATCGAGCAGCGCCATCACATCTTCAAATACTTCCGGCACATGATTTCCGATCACAACCTGATACTGACCGCCGCTTTTCATTACAGTCACAACCCCGTCCATCTTTTTCAGAACATCGTCTTTTGCGATACTTTCATCCTTTAACGTAAATCGAAGTCTTGTGATACAGTGAACAAGTCCTGTTACGTTTTCTTTTCCGCCGACATTTTTTACGATATCTTTTGCCAGCGTCTCATACTTTCCCATTTCTTTTCCTCCTATAACTGTTTTTTGATAGTTAGAAAATAACATATGTCTTTCTTTCATACAATTCGCACAAGCCGGATTGTTTCAGCGTTTCAAAAATCATGAAAAAGAACCGCTGCTTTTTGAAACAGCGGTCCAAATTTACTCATTTTTCTCTTTTGTATGATACGTTTCATCCCAAAGCAGACTTAAATGATTCAACATTTCCATAGAGGATCTTGCATGTTCTTCATATCGCTTTGACAACAGAAGCGCGAAAAAATATCAAGAATATAAGTCGCTCCCGAAAAAGAAGTAATCACATCCAGGCTTAGCGCGCGTCCCTGTTCGGAATCTCCACAATCTCATGACACCATTTCTTAAGTTCTGTATGATAAGGACCTGCAATTCCGACCACATAAGTTTCTGTCGCCTCCCTTAAATATTTTGCCATGCAGATCACCGTATGATTTGATCCTGTCAGACTGATCAAAAAAGCAATGTTTTTCTTGTGCTTACGCGCCGCCAGATAGTGAGAATTAATACTTTCGTATGCCGAGCATTCCAACCCGAGCGTACTGATTTTAAACGCCGCCGACTGTGCAAGTATATAACTGATCCCTGTTCCGTAAATATCGATGCACTCTGCTTTTTGCAATACTTGACTGATCCGTTTCATACTGTTTTTATCTAAAGAAAGTCTTGTATTCGTCACCGCTTTATCATAGAGCGCCGGAAGTGTTTTTACGATATCGTCATATGTACTTTCGGCAGTCACCGGCTCGTTTGCAAGCAGTTGATCGATCCGCTTTTTTGATTGATCTCGGCAGTAAGAGTAATTTTCAAATCTTGAAAACCATTTAACCCAAGCTTTTGACTCAGCCTCACGACTGTTGCCTTACTCGTGTAAGACGCTTTCGCCAGTTCTCCTGCCGACAGTTCCGAAATCTGATCTAAATGACTTAAAATATACTCCGCTACATCTTTTTCATGAGCCGTAAAATTTTTATGTTCCTGCAATTTTTCTAACAGCATTATTTGTGCATAGCTCCCTTCACCTCAAATTCATACAAGTAAACGTCCTCCAATGTCGGAGCGGCTTCCCTGATCTCATTATAACCTTCCGGGCGCTTCTGTGTCACTACGCGGACGATGATCTGTCCGTCTTTTCGGAACAGATTACTTATTTCAAACTTTTCTTTCACTTCTTCCAGCTCCTGCTGCCCTACACTCATTTCAAACACTTTTCCCTGAATCTTTGCCTGTAATTGTTCGGGACTTGCCTTATCGATCAGCCGTCCGTTTTTCATCAGAAGAATTTCTTTGGAAATGAATTCGATATCTGATACAACATGAGTTGCGATCAAAACGATCCGATCCTGACTCAAATCCGAAATAAGATTACGGATGCGGATACGTTCTTTCGGGTCTAATCCCGCCGTCGGCTCATCGAGGATCAATATCTTCGGATCGTTTAAAAGCGCCTGCAAAAGAAGCACTCTCTGTTTCATTCCTCCTGACAGTTCCTTGATCTTTTTACGTTTCACCTTGTCAAGATTTAACAAAGGAAATAAAAGCTCCATCCGAGCGCGGATTTCCTTTTTCTTCATTCCTTTCAGCGTTCCCATATAAGCGAGAAATTCAGTCACTGTAAACGTTTCGTACAACTGTTGCTGCTGTGGCATATATCCGAGCGATTTTCTGTAAGCCGCGCCCCATTTCAAAATATCTTTTCCGCCGCACAATATTCTCCCCGAATCCCGAAGGAGGTTATCTGTCAATATATTCATCAGCGTGCTCTTCCCTGCCCCGTTTGGTCCGAGTATGCCATAAATTCCGTTTTCAAACGTCGCGTCAAAATTTTGCAGGGCTTTTTTCTTCCCATAGCTTTTACATAATTCCCGAATCTTAATTTCCATCCCTGCTACCTCCTGTTCTCATAAGCACGATATAAAACATATCCTGCCGCAAATGAAAGCGCTCCCCAAAAGATCACGATTTCCGAAATAAGTACAAGCCAGTTTCCTTGTAAAATCTGATGCCCGTCCAAAAGACTGTTCAGACTAAGATAATGTACGATCGGAACTCCGCCCCATTCAATGAGCAGCGGACCGCCGAACAAAAGAAGCGAAAGTATCATCGTCATCGTAGAGTCTTTCAAAACGACGGACAATGCCATCGTACTAAATACAATGACAAACAATGTCACAAGCTGCATAATCATCAGCATCAAAACGTATCCGAAGATCGAACAATTTATAACCGACTGTCCCGCAAACATCATCGAACGCACCTTTGCGCCCCAACATTCCAGCGGATACTCCCCGACAACTTTTAATATCGCCGGAATTTTGACTAAAACAAAGATCACCGCTGTAATTCCGAATGACACGCCAAGCTTTTTTAAAAATAATTCTTTCCGCCCCCGCTTCGTACTGCGAAGCAGGTTCATTACTTTCAGATCATATTCCGTTCCGAGAACGCCGGATGCGCTGTACACCGCAGCGATCACACATAAAAGAATCCCGATCAGACGTTCCTTCACCGCCTTATCTCCGAACAAAAGCTGATAGCCTTTTTCATAAACCAACTCCTGTTCATTGACTCCCTTTCCCTGATTATTTGACATAATGTACATCACCTGACTGTACGCCTCGGAAAATCCTTCATGAGCATACTTGTTTTCTTCCTGCTTCTGAACAATCTCAACGGCAGTCAGATCTGAATTTTCCGGAGTCATAGAATAGATCTCTTCAAATCGTTTGCGCTCCTCATTGAAGTATTCCACTTTTTCTTCTGTCATCTTTCCCTGCTGATCGGTCATATAAAACTTATAGTATTCTTCCTTGATATCCCTGTATGTCGGAATAGAATTCCCGACAAGAACGGCGCCGTACATGACCGCGATACATACCCATATCGCACGGTTTGAGAAAAGACATTTCACACTTTCGTAAAAATATAATTTATCCGAAATAAAACCGATCCGACTGCTGTTTTTTCTCTCCCTTCTCCATCTTCTCTTTGTTTTGGCACATCGGAAAAACCTCCGCACATTTCCCAAAACAAAAAGAACAAGTACTACCGGAAGAACAATCCGAAATACAGTCATCGCATTGACCGGATTGTCAAAAAAGTCTAAATTATGGTATTTAGAAAACAGCGGATACACTTTCATATATTCCGCCAGATTAACGTATTTGAACACGTCCGCATAAGACACCGACGGAAGAAATGCAGACAGCATATACTCTGCAATTCCGCCGCTCCGATTCCGATCATTGCGCCGGACGGTGTCTCTGATTTTTGAGCAATCCATATCATTCCTAATATGATCACATAGCAGACTGCCATCTTGACGATCAGATATAAAAATAAAAACATTCCTACGGACATCATATACGGACTTTCGTACATCGTAGTTACCGACTGGATCGGACGAGAGAGGTCACCAAAGCCATATTTCTGCCACGCATAAAGATAATCGACTCCGTAAAACAGAAGAACGAGCAGCGCCGTCACACATGCCGCCACTGTCAGCTTTGCCCCGATCACAGAGCCTCTCCCTCGATAACAGGATCTCAGCAAAGGATATAGTTTATTTTTCTTTTCATCCAACACAAGAAAATACACTGTCACCGCAAGCATAAAAACGATGCAAAGATCTGTAAATTCTGCTTCTGTGGCAAAGATCACTCCGTCCGATACATCACTCTTTAGTTTCAGTCCTTTCAGTTTCTCATACGCATCCGGGGTAATCTGTGCATTTCGATAAGCAAACGTTCCTTCATTCGAGAAAATAGCGCTGGACATACTCGCGCTTTTTTCCTTGATCTCCTCAAGATATTTGTCGTATCGGTTGACCTGTCTGTACTCCTGAAAGATTTTGTTGTACAACATCTCTTCTGCATATTCATTCCCCGTATAAACAGGAACTTTCTTTTCCGGAAGCTTCTCGATCCACTCTTTACGCTTTTCTTCCGGCTGTGCCTTCAAATCTGCGTAAATCTGTTTCACCGCTCCTGCATCGTACATCTCCATCTTCATTTTTTCAGACAGCGTCCAAATATTAAAAAGAAAAAACACCGAGCACAAAAACCAAAAATAGCGGAATGCACGAAACTTTTTCCATTCATACATTACAGATTTCATCCGATCCCTCCCCTCCGGCAAGGTTTTTTTGTTTCTCTTACTCTTCAGTTACAATATTCCCCGCCGAAGAAACTCTCGGCGTATAAATCACTTTCATTTCACCTGTTTTCCCAAACAGATCTTCTTTCTCAATATAGGCGTCGTACATGAGAAGATCTCCTTCAATTTCTTTTTCGCCGATATATTTTTCCTGATATGTAAAATAAACTCCGTCTTTCGTTATATCGTTAATTCCACTAAGCCACGCCTGATCTGTCGGAAGTCGGTCTGACAGCTTCAGATTACTGATTCCTTCCTCATTTTTTACATATAATTCATTTTCCGGAAATGCCCGAAACAAAATTCCTTCTTCACTTACACCTTCTACAGTGACTTTTTCAGCGCCAACTTCTTCCGCCTGAACAATTTTTTTTCATTTTCCTTTGAATCAATATGATAGCAATAGAGAGACTTTCCTTCATCACCGATATAATAGAAACCCTTCCCATCCTGCGTCACTTCAACACGCTGATAATCAACGGTATTCAACGAGATTTCAGTCAATGTTCCGCTCTCATAATCAAATAAGTTATATTGTACTCCGTCATCTTTCACTACAGCACACACTTGATACTCTTTCGTTCCTCCAAGCATAAGAATATGGCTTACATCTTCCAGCTTTACAATTTCCGTCTGCTCCAACGTGTCAAGATTCAGACGATTCAACGAACAATTAGATCCCATTGCCTGTCCGCTTTGCGCCTGTCCGTCTTCCTGTTCCGCCAGGATTTTATTTTGTAATTCACAGTAGGTATAGTACATATTCTCATTTAAAATCACTGCCGATTCTAACATATCTCCCGAAGAAAACGTACCGACTGTTTTCGGGTTACTCCCATCCATATGTGAAGCGATCAACTTACCTTCTCGATTATCTACACTCTCGATCCGATATAGTTTCTCTTTATACGGAAACATATACGAAGAAGAACAAACTGCATTGCATGTCGTCTTTTCATCTTCATATACTGATAAATGGCGGCAGTTCGGCTTTCCGCATACCGGTATACTTGTCTGTGTCTCATAATCCGTAAAATACATCAATCCGTCATGTACCGAAAAACTCCCCTTCTCCGTTTTCGTCAGAATACCGTCTACTTCCATGTAATCAGATTGAAGCTGATTCTCGGAAGATGGTTTTTCCGTCTTATCCTCTGATGAACAAGCCGACAACCCTGACGATAAAAGACAAATACTCAAGACTGTTCCTGCTAATAGTTTCTTTTTCATATCCGTTCTCCCCTGCTCACACGCTTAACGCTTAACAGTTAATTCTCACATTCTCATTCTTGTGCCCCGATCACATTTCCATCCTCATCCAGCGGATAACCTCGGCTTGTCATCCTAGGTTCGATAAGTACTTTTACATTGTTCTCATCGCTTAGCAAATCTTCCCAACTGATGTATCCATACCAGTTAATCTGATCCATATCTAAATACTGCGTATACTCAAATCCCAGTCCTTCCTCGTTTTTAAACAACATTCCGTTTAAAACAAAGTCTTCTTTTAATAATTCTTCTGACAGCGAAAGTTGTCTCAACTTTCCACTGTCTGCTTCCTTCAAAAACAATCTTTGATCTTCTCCGTACCATATCTTAAACAAAATTCCTTCTTCACGGACATCCCACAGACTAAGAGAAAATACATCTTTTCCATATGCAGCTTTCGCTTCCTCTTTGCTTACGAAAACCTCATTTTCTCCTGTTTCAAAATGATACCTATACACAGCTGACGGATAATCGATCCCACTATTATAATAAAATCCCGTTTCATCTGCCCCTATAATCCTTCCGGGGATATCGTACAGAGAAATTTCTTTCGATACCTCTTTCTTGTAATCAAACTGATAACAGGTAACCCCATCCTCCCCTTTTACTGAATAAATCTGATAATCTTTCGTTCCTCCTAGAAATTGAATAGAAAAAGTGCCTCGTTCTCTGCAAATCTCTCTTGACTTCATTGTATCTAAATCCAACATACACATTACCGTTTCCAACTCCGGTTCTGCCGCCTCTTCCTCTCTTAACGCCACATCTTTCAGATAAAACATCTGATCTTTCACTACAACACCTTCGTGAAAACTTTCTTCTGCCTTAATAAACATTCCTTTTGATTTCCAGTTGCTTCCGTCCAAATCAGATACAACCAATTCACTTCCGCCATCAGCAAGAGACCGAAAACCGTATAGTTTTCCTTTATAAGGAAATAAGTTCCAAATATCAGTATTTGCCGCATTGCACTTCGTATTACGATCCTCCATCCACGATATATGACGACAATCCGGCTTGTTGCAGATCGGTACTGCATTCATTGTTTCAAAATCCACATAATACAATAATCCGTTTATAACGCCAAAATATCCTTTCTCTACTGTCGTGCCAACTCCTATTTCCATATAATCAGATTGAAACTTATCAGATGCGGTAGTTTTCTTTTCTTTCCCACATCCGATCATACCAATACATAAAATTAGTACGAATACAAATGATATAAAATGTCTTCTTTTCATAATGGTATTTCCCCCCTGATTACTATTTTGGGTCCTTGTTTAGGATGCTTGCAATACACCAATACAATGCCATGAGTGACACATTAATAAAAAGCGCCACTCCTTCGGATATAACATCCATGCGATCTAAAGCAAAAATTATCGTAGCTAAAACAACACAGAAAAATAGAATTACTCCTAATAAATGCTTCTTCTTCATGACTTTGTTCTCTCCTTCCTTTTCATCCAATAGATAACCTAAATCTGGCAACTTGGGTTCAATAAATACTTTTATATTATTCTCCGATCACATTTCCCTCCTCATCAAGCGGTTTTCCCCCACCCGTAAATTTTGTTTCAACGAGTGTCTTTATATTATTCTTTCCGGCTAGTAAATCTTCCCAGCTAATATATCCATACCATTCGATATTATCCGAATCTAAAGATTGCAAATAAGAAAAACCAATTCCGTCTTCCGTTCCAAACATAAAACTATTCAATCTAGAATTCTTTTTCGGCAAATTTTCTTCCAAGTAAAGTCTTTTTATTTCTCCACTTTTTGATTCTTTCCAAAACACGTCCCCCTCTTTTTCATCCACTAAATGAAATAGAATTCCATCTTCGCGAACATCCCATATTATTAATTGTAGATACTCTTTTCCAAATGCTGCTTTCGCTTCCTCTTCACTTATACAAATTTCATTTTCACTGGTTTCAAGATCGTGTTTATATACTTCTTTCGGATAATCAATTCCACTATTATAATAAAATCCTGTCTCATCTGCTTTTACAACAGACTGTGTTCTGTTTTTCAAAGAGATTTCTTTTGACTCCTCTTCATCATAGTCAAACTGATAGCATTTGATTCCATTATCTTCTTGTACTGAATAGATCTGATAATCTTTCGTTCCTCCTAAAAATTGAATAGAAAAAACACCCTTTTCTCTGCGAAGTTCTTTTAGTTCCATCGTATCAAAATTCAATACGCACATTACTGTATCCGTTCTCATTTCTGTGATATGATCTTCGGGTCTTACCACTACATCCTTTAAAAAAACATCTGATTTCCCACGACAACCCCGCCTTGAAAAATTTCTTCGGCTGTAATAAACATGCCCTTTGATTTCCAGTCTCCCCCATCTAAATCAGATACGACCAATTCACTGCCGCCATCAGAAAGAGAACGAAATCCGTATAGTTTTCCTTCATACGGAAATACTGTACTAATATCTATATTTGCCGCATCACATTTTGTATTACGATCTTCTTTCCATGATATATGACGACAATTCGGCTTATTACAAATCGGTATTCCCTCCATCGTTTCAAAATCAATATAATATAAAAGTCCGTTTATAACTCTAAAATCCCCTTCCTCTACTGTCGTACCACCCCACACTTCCATATAATCTGATTGAAATTTATTAGGTGCGGTAGTTTTCTTTTCCTTTCCACATCCGCTCATTCCAAAGCACAAGATTAATACAAATACAAATGATATAAAACGTCTTCTTTTCATAACGGTATTCCCCCTTGATTACTAAAAATCAATCATATACAGTAAGGCTGTTTTATAGTCTTTTTCACCTTAAGTCTTTTAACCAGATCTCTCTGTTAATTATAAATCAAAGCTATGCATTTTACTATAAAACAGCCTGAATATTTAATTTTTAATCATTTTTTATACCCAACTATATATTAAGAGCTGCGCCTAAATACCTGTGCCTAAAAATTTTTAAATTTAATTTATGGATATGCTACTAAATATGCTTTGACACCACCATTTTCATGCAAACTTTCTGCCTTTCCAATATCCCATCCATCAGGAGCATAAACGCTCGCCGTACCGCCCCCAGAAACCGCTGTCATTGGAATCAGTTGGTTTGCACTTCCACCTGTAGCATAACGATAAGGATAAATAGTTGTTTTCGGATAACTTCCAGCCGTCATCGCAGACGCTTTTCTAACTGATACTTCTAGTGAAATCGGATACCCTAAAAGCGTTCCTTCTGCATTTCCCGCATACACACTTGTTCCACTTGCCAACACCAACCCGCATGTCAACAATGCGCAATTCGTTTCATTCTCTTAGTCATGTTCTTGTCCTCCTTTTTAATCTTTTTTCTTTTTGTTCATTTATGATCATTTTCGGTCGTACGCCCCGAAAATAATTTCAAATCCTCTTATCGAACCGTGTTATACCACTGATCCAACTGATTATTTACTTCTTCTGTTATCGCGTTAATTCCTGCCGCTTCCATTTCCTGCATCATTTTTTCATAATCTTCCTGCGGATTTTCTGACAGACCTCGGAACAATTCTGAATAGCTGTAATATATTTGTGAAAGCTGATCTATCTGTTCTTTGTAAACTCTTCCATCGAATTGAAATCCTGCGATTAAAGATTCTTTCACTGCATTTTTCTCCTTGCTCCACTGATCGTTCCCAAACATCCATTGAAGCATCGCCGGTGTTTCTTCCATCTCTTCTGTTCCATATTTCAAAAGATTACTGATTTCTTCATCTGTAACTGTCCTTTTCAAAAGGTCGATTGCTTTCTCTGTGTTTCCACCTTTTAACACACTGTTCATTCCGCCTGTTCTATGCGGGGGATAATGCTCTCCTATCTTTACATACTTTAAGGAGAGTGGTTTTTTATTATTTTCCTCGCAGATTGTATCAAAATATTCTTGAAGTAACTCTGGATCATCTGCATACATAAGCATCACGAAGAAATTACCATTTGCCAACGTATTTGCCGATCCCTCCTTCAGCAATCCATTTTTATGAAATTCGTTAAGAAGCAACACGGATTCTTTCACCTGTTCATTATTCAGTAAATTCTCTGCAATCGGTTTTTCCATACCTTCTTTTACCCTGATTGTATCTAAAATCTCTGTATATTCAGGAGCATAAATCATATATTCATAAGAATGTAGCGGCACGAACGCTTTGTTATCTTTTTCTTTTTCCGACAGTTCCGTCAAAATCGGATACAATGTCTGCAAATCCCCTGTAACCTGCGATATGTCTACATTATATTTATCCAAATATTGTTGATTAAACACATAATACAAACCGTTTCCCTCATAACTATATGTTGGAATCCCATAGATTTCGCCGTTAATTTCCATATGCTCCCATGTTTTTTCCGAATACGCATCATAAAATTTTTCATCTTCTCTGATTTTTTCTAAATTTTGCAAATATCCGTTTTTATAGAATGAATAATACTGATTACTGTCATCTCCTACGACGCGCAAATTGCTGTAAATAATATCAGCAGAATTGTTCTCTAAATATTCTGCAACATCTTCCTCATATGTTTCCATTGGAAAGCATACGAATCGTACTTTATATTCACATCCACGTTTTTTCAACAACGCATTCAACGCCTCTTCCATCTCACTTTGTACTCCCTCAATAGAAGACTCTGTAATCCACACAATTTCCTCAACTTTCTTTTTCTTCTTGTGGCAATTCCTCTTTTTTATCCTTTTTCATATACAACATATCGAATAACACCATCGCCGCAACTACAATAATACTTATAACTGCTATTATAATTCTTCTCTTTTTCATTCCTTTGTCCTCACCATACTAATAAACCAAAGCAAAATCATTGCGAAACAAGAATATCCAATCCCACACATAACAGCCTCACTTTTTACAAAAATGTCAAGCACTATCGCTAAACTGACACCGCCTAATATCCAAAAACATCTTTTTAACTCATTTAATTTCCCGTCGATTTTATACTTCCACAATGCAGTCAAAAGCAAAATTATCAACATACTTCCCATAAACACTGCCTGACTAAAAAGATCAATCGAACGAACTACCTGTTTTTTTACATAGATTCCACTTAAAAATAACAGTAACGAATAACAGAAACATCTTATTTTCGTTTTCGCATGTATCCCTTGCCATCCGATTCTTAATAGTGAAAATGTAATTAGAAATACGACTGTAAACAATATCTCCTTTAACAATATGCCACTCAATAATACTCCGCCTGTTGTCATGATTAAAACTTCTAAATGTTTCACCCCATATAAATAATAAGAATACTCCTCTTGTGCAATCAGATCATTTTTTACAAACTGATCGACGATTGCTTCAAACCGATCTTCTCTTTTGTTTTTCATTTTTTCAATTTCACTGCATCTTTCGGAATTTCTTCTTGATAAAGATACCATATACACTTGTTACTTGCAGCAAATCTTGTAACCATATCCGCGCCAAATACCAAAAGGCTTAACCATCTTTTATGAATCATTTTCCACATCATTTCCCCTCTTCCCTCTTTTGTTTGACTGATTTTTTATGTTTCTGATTATACACTATTTTTCTTTGAATTTTTCCAACATGTAACAAAATGCATAGTTTATTGTAACAACTCGCACTTTAACATGATATTTGTTTCTATATTTCTTTCGTTTTGATCCGATCGGCAAAAAACAACTTAAAAAACAGTCATTCTAAATTTTATAAAAATTCATCACAAGCCAGATCACTGAAAGCGCAAAAGGCACATTTCAGAATTGTACACAACCGTTAAGGTCTTTGACACCCAGACTTGTATCGTCACCTATACAAAAAATACAGCAAATACCCTCTTAGGATACTGCTGTATTTCTCGTATATACTATTTTTCAATTTTTTCCCATAAATTTATATTCAATGTAAAACTTTCTTTTTTCTGACTCCCACCAGACGTCTCCATCGTATTTTTCTACAATTTGTTTTACGCTAGACAGACCAAAGCCATGATTACGCTTATCAGATTTTCTCGTGTGAAGATCCATTACTGTTTCACTGCATGAATTTTTACAACAAATGACAATTCCATGATTTTCGTATACTGCAAACAAGTCGATCCATTTTTCTTTTTTGCAAGACTCGCATGCTTCGATTGCATTATCCAATATATTTCCGAACAACACTCCTAAATCCGTTCCTGTAATTCCCAGTATCTCCGGCAATTTTACATCTAACTTTGCTTCAATCTGCTTTGCTTCAATCTCTACATACTTCATATTCAAGATTCCGTTCACAACTGCGTTCGCAGTAAATAATTTCTGCTCTGCCTTTTCTAATTGATTCAAGATACTGCAAACTTCCCGCTTTCCCTCTTCAATTTCTCCTTTTTCAAGATATCCGTATATTCCTGCGATCTGATTTTTCATATCATGCCGAATCTTTCGGATTTCCTGCTGATGCTGCTCGACCTGTTCGTAATGAAGCTTTTGATATTCATATTCTTTTAACTGATTTTTCATCTCCCCTTCTGCGATATGATATTGCTCCTGTTTTCGGAAAAGAATATAAGTGATAATATTGATCACGATGACGATAATTGTCACTATCCAACTAAAAATCAGATCAATCGAATTCCTCATAATCTGCGCCTCATGAAGATAAATAATCAAAACAGCGCTTAATATCGGAATAATCAAAAAGCTTTTCTGTACCTTTCTCTCCGGCGCATTTTTCTTGCGCCTGCTGAAAAAATATAGGACAAGCACGAGGATCAGTCGCAGTTCTGTAAGAAAGCGTTGGAAAAACTGCGTAATATCACTGTCCAATTTCGGCATTTCGGATGCCTCAATATGGAAAAAATATCCTATACTCAATGCAACAATTCCTTCAATCGTAATTATAAATGCAAAAAAAGAACTTCCTACAAATAATTTCCTCTTCCAATTTCCTTCAAAAAATCCAAGTACAACTACGATAAAAATAATTGTCACCACTAAATTAATATCCGAATTGGCAAAATAATCATTGATAAAAGATGCCATTACCGCCACTACAATTAATATTATGAAATCAATTCGCTTTCCTATCCGTCTCCTCGGTTTGAAAAAGCACAAAGCAAACAAATACATTACTAAAAAATCGATTGTACTCCATACATATTCCATCATCTATTCTCTTCCCCCTTTGCTCATCAGAATAAATTTTTGATATGCTTTGTTGAACTCCTGCTTATAAGTCCTTGTAATCGGCACTTTCAATCCCGAACGAAGGGGAACTGATTCACGCTCCACTTCCCTTAATTTTTCCAAATTAACAAGATATGAATTATGTACTCTCACAAACATAGATCCTTTTATATCTTCTTCAATCTGACTCAAACTTCCGTAAAACTCATAATCTCTTTTTTCTGTATGTACGATGATTTTTCTTCTGCGGCTTTCGATGCACTCAACCTCATCATAATAAAAAATCATATCTTTCAATTTGTTTGTAAAGCGGATATAATTTCTTTTTTCCCGGATGATCCGCAGAGCGCGCATAATCACATTGTGCGCAGTATCAGAATCGATCGGTTTCACCAGATACTGAAACGCCTGCACGTCGAATGCTTTCTGCATCATCTCACTATGATTTGTCATAAAAATGATCACTGCATTTCTATCCTCTGTTCGGATATGTTCTGCCAATTCCAGTCCGCTCAGCTTCTTCATCTCAACGTCAAGAATATACAGTGCATATGGCATATTTCCTTTCTCAAGCAATTCTTCGGCAGACACGAAGCATTCACATTTTCCTGCCATCCCTGTTATTTCTAAACACTTCTCTACATTTTTTTCAATCGAATTTTGTATAAATTCTTCATCTTCACATATCGCTATTCTCATTTGACCTTACGCTTTCTTCTCTTCCTTTATTATTTTCTTTCACGTTTTTGTCTCAGACTTCTGAAATCTAAGCACAATCCCTGTCCTGAAATACACCACATCAAATAAGAGTCTCTAATATTTCCAGTGATTTAAAATGCTTTCCGACATATATATCCGTCATCCTGCTCATCACATTTCCAAGTTCTGTCAATACTTTTTCTGTCACATTAAACGTATATAATTTCTCAATCGTACTTGTTTCTATATATTGCATACTATACAAAGTCGAAGGATCCAGACTCATCCCGTCCCGCACGTCTTTCATACATTCGCTGCACACAAGTCCGCCTTTCACCGCGCTGAACACGGCATGTCTTTCTTTATTTCCGCAAGTCATACACTGAAATACCTGCGGCGCCTGTCCGTTGATCGTCAACGCTTTCAATTCAAATATGTAACGGATAAGCATGTTTGGAATATGCGGATTTGTCAGCGCCCGAAGCGTCTGATAAAGAAGTTTTAACATTTCCCGCTCATCATTGAATTCTTTCGTATAGTAATCTGTAAATTCCAGAAAATAAAAACCGTAATATGCTCCGATAATGTCGCCTCTCAGCTCGGCAAAATAATTAGAAATACTTGCCGACTGTATCGTGTAAGACGTCCTCCCCTCATACATCGTAAACGTTCCGAAAGAAAACGGGTTGAGCGCACCGACAAGCGGACTGTTCGGGCGTCTTGCCCCCCGTGCAAACGCCGAGATCTTTCCCTGTTCTTTTGTAAGTATTACAACACGCCGGTCATACTCGCCGACCGGCATCGTAGAGAGTACTATCCCTGTCAGTATAATCTGATTCACGCCGTTCCTTTCTGCCGGAGCTTCCATCTGCTTTCCGGCTGTTTTTATAATTCAAATAATCATCAATCTTTCCTGATGTCATAAATAATTCCCAGTATTCTTCTTTCATCTGTTCCACCTCTTCTTCCGTGATCTTTAAGAATAGTTTCCCCGACAGAAAAGAAGGTCATACTGTATAAAAAATACCATTTTTATTATAGAAAATTTTTCGATGCGATCACCGCTGCGTTGATATTACTCGTCCTCTCTGTATCCGAAATTTTTCATAAGATAATCGCTGTCGCGCCAGTTTTTCTGTACTTTTACCCACAGTTTCAAATTCACTTTACATCCGAGCAGTCTCTCGATCTCGTAACGCGCGGTACTTCCAATCTTTTTCAGCATACTTCCCTGTTTTCCGATAATAATTCCTTTGTGGGAATCTCTTTCACATATGATCGTCGCGTCGATATGCATTACTCTTCGTTCTGCCTTCATCCGATCGATCGCCACCGCTATTCCGTGAGGAATTTCTTCATTCAGACAGTGAAGCGCTTTTTCCCTGATCAGTTCTGCCACGATCTGACGCTCCGGCTGATCTGTGACAGTATCTTCATCGTAAAACTGCGGTCCGTACGGAAGATATTTTAAAATCACTTTTATAAGCTCATCTGTATTATCTCCGGATCTTGCCGATACAGGCACGATCTCTGCAAAATCATATTCTTTTCTGTATGCGTCGATAAATGTCAGTATCTCTTCTTTTTTCACCATATCGATCTTATTAATAACGAGAACAACCGGAGTTTTCACTTTCTTAAGCTGTTCGATAATATGACGGTCTCCCGCCCCGATAAAAGCAGACGGCTCGACAAGCCAAAGCACAACGTCAACTTCGTTCAAAGAACGCTCTGCAATATTTACCATATATTCTCCAAGCTTATTTTTTGCTTTGTGGATACCCGGAGTATCCACAAAAACAATCTGGCCTTCCTCTGTCGTTAAAACCGTCTGGATACGATTTCTCGTCGTCTGCGGTTTATTCGATGTAATCGCGATCTTTTGTCCGATCAAATGATTCATTAATGTTGACTTTCCTACGTTCGGTCTTCCGATCAAAGTTACAAACCCTGATTTAAAATCTTCTCTCATATCAATATCCTTTCCCGCGCTTACTCTTTCTCATCCTGTCTTTTTATTCTCACTGCAAGCCTTCTGCGCTTCTCTTTATCTTCCTTATTGTTTTTAATCTTATCTTCTTCGTTTTCCTTGTATTTCCTTTATCCGGTCATCCGACCGCTTCATCATTCTCTTTTTCGCTGTTCTGTCATACTTCTTAGCTTAATGTTCTGATCTCCATGAACATCTCTTTTTGTTCTTCGATCTTTTCCTCGCTTCCGATCACGCAGATTTGATCTGCGTCAAGCACCGCTTTTAATATTTTTGCAAGCGCGCGGATATCTTTTTGATCAGCCGAAAGAATCTGCTCTCTTTCCCGGCGGATCATTCCCTCTGTCACGCGGCTCATATACAAATTCATAGAACGGCTTCCTTTTGCGGCAGGATTCATCGGGCGGTCGATATTACTGATCGTTCCGATAATAAATTTATTCATATCTCTGTCGTCTACATTAAAGTTTTCAAGATAATCTACAACGCCTTCGTAAATCTCCATCGTTTTCTCAAGATTCGGATCGCGGTACGAGATCAGATAACCTTCTCCGATCCGGTTAAAATTACTCATACATCCATAAGCTCCGCCTTTCACACGGACATTCTGCCACAAATAATCGTAGCTTAAAATCACTTTCAAGATCTGAAGCGCTCCTGTATATTCTTCTCCGCCGTCAATGAAATTGCCGACTCTTGCAACGTACTGTACTTTTGAAGATGTTTTAAATCCTTCGTTTCTTTTTTTACAATGAATGATGCATCTGTTTTCTTTCGCTTCTGTTTGTACCACATCTGCGTCGTTTAGCTGTTTTGATACAGCCGCAAATGCATTTTCCATATAGGCAAGTCCTTCTTTTGCCGAAGTATAGCTGACCATCATATTATCTGCGCAAAAGATCTGTTTTGAAATTGCTTTTAACCGACAGATCAATTCTTCTTTATGGTCGTCAAAGTTTTCTTCGATTTCTTTTACTACTTCGTAAAATTCGATTCCGTCTGTATCGTCTTTAAATTTTGCAAGAGGCGATGTATATGACAACGCACGCAAAGCGGCAGTTGTATGTCCCGATGACAAGAACGACATACTAAGGCGTGATTTGAGCATCGCAAGAATCTCTTTTAAGCGTTTCTCATCGTCAAGCTTAGAACAAGTCAGTATTTCCCGCATCATAGAGAAAAGAACGTCCATCTTCGGATACAGTGATTTTCCTTTCATTTCAAATGTCGCTTTGAATTCCTTTTCCTTTACTTTCTGCGCATCTGCATATAATTCAAGCGACGTTCCGATTCCGCCTGTATGGATATTGATCTCATTAAACAACTCTCCATACTCGTAATTCTCTGTATCGATAATGCCGAGGACACTTTGCAAAATGCCGACATACGGAAGATCTTCTTCCTTGACCGCAGAAAGATCGAACAGAAGCGTTACATACCCGATTCCGTTTGTCTCAACATTATGATAGATCGTTTTCACTGAGTCGATCTCCATCTCTGTATTATAGACAGGCGCGATTTCCGGGGAAATATCTTCTCTTCTAAGCACCGGAATCTTCGCCAGATCTTCCGGCGCAGATTCTTCTTCCTGATACGCTTCCAGATCTTTTGTATCCTGCACAAGTTTCTCAATCTCTTCTTCGGACAGACTTTCTTTATACGCCTGCAGTTTCTCTGCAAGCTCCCGATCCATTCTCGCAGTCCTTCCCTTCTCCGGTCGGATGATTACGATCGCCCCGTGCGGATTCTCCAAAAGATAATCTCGGATCAACTGCTCAAAATAACCTGTTTCGATCTGACTTTTCAAAAACTCAAATGTCGGAATCGCCTCCATATGGATAAACGGTTTTTCTTCATCATAAAGCCAGCTATCGAACAACTGAAGTCCGTACATCAATCCTCTCGGATAACTTCCGAAGTCCGCCTCTCTGAAACGGAACTCATAATAATTCAGTCCAGCCTGCAATGCTTTTTTATCAATTCCGCCTTCTGCAATATTTCGCAGCGTATTTTCAATCACTTCCACAAACGCTTCCTTCTGCTCCATATTTGCATTTTTAGAAATAACAGAAAAAATCGGCTGATAAACTCCATTATCATATGATCCCATAATATCTTTTCCGATTCCCGCATCAAGAAGCGCTTTTTTCAGCGGCGCTCCCGGAGCAGACAAAAGCGCATAATCTAAAATCTGAAATGCAAGATAGAGCTTTTCATCTAAGGAAGTTCCGATCACTTTATTATAAGAAAGATAAGTGTTATCCGCTTCGCTTTCATCGCTTGCTATAGAATATTCCTGAACAATCTCCTGCATTTGTGAAAACGGCTTCTGATACTTAATCTCCGAATCAACCTCAATCTCATCAAAATCAGACAAATACTTTTCATCAAGCCAGTTCAGTTTTTCTTCCATATCCATATCGCCATACAGATAAATATAGCTGTTTGACGGATGATAATATTTCCTGTGGAAATCAAGAAACTGTTCATACGTCAGATCAGGGATCACTTCCGGATCGCCGCCGGATTCATTTGCATACGATGTATCCGGAAACAGAGAATTCAAAATCACCCGGTCAAGCACCCCTTCAGGTGAAGAAAACGCACCTTTCATCTCATTGTATACAACTCCCGACAACTTCAATTCCTCATCCGGTGCATCCAGTTTATAACTCCATCCTTCCTGACGAAACGTTTTATCCTGCTCGTAAATATTCGGATAAAATACCGCGTCCATGTAGACATGCATAAGATTCTGAAAGTCTTTATCATTGCAGCTTGCTACAGGATAAACTGTCTTGTCAGGATAAGTCATCGCATTTAAAAATGTATTAAGCGATCCTTTTACAAGCTCTACAAAAGGATCTTTTACCGGAAACTCTCTTGATCCGCACAATACAGAATGCTCCATAATATGAGGTACTCCTGTACCTGACGGCGGTGTACGAAAACCGATGGCAAACACTTTATTTTCATCATCATTTTCCATAAGAAGAACTCTTGCTCCGCTCTTCTTATGACGCAGAAGCGTTCCTTTTGAACTCAGATCAGATAAATCTCTGCTTTGTACAATTTCATAAGACTTTAAATCACATATACTCATTTTTTTTCTCTCCTTCATATCTCTTTTTTCTTTTATGCAGGCGGACATCTGTATGAGATGAGCGCCCGGTTATAAGTGAAACAGTAGCGTTAGCCACAATAAACAAAACCTTTGCTAAAATGCATTTCTCCATCCTCTGTTATAAACATCGCTTCTGTATCCGGTGTCTGTTCGATCAGTTCTAATCCTTTTTCTAATCCTAGCGCAAAACATGCCGTACTTAATCCGTCACCGTCCGCCGACTCTTCAGATAAAACAGTTACGGACACGAGTCCGTTTTCATACGGATATCCGGTTGCCGGATCTAATATATGGTGATACAGTTTCCGTCTTTTTTCAAAATATCTTTCATATATGCCTGAGGAAACAACAGACGTACCTGCAATTTCTACGGCTGACACTGTTTCGCTCCGATCGGCAAACGGCTTCTGGATTCCGATTTTAAACGGCTTCCCATCCGGTTTTTCTCCGACACATAACACATTTCCTCCAAGATCGATAACTGCGCTTTTCACACCTTCCGATACAAGATATTCTTTCACTTTATCTGCAATATATCCTTTTGCGACAGCTCCAAGCTCAATTCCCATTCCCTCTTTTTTAAAACGTAGTTTATTTCCTTTAAGCTCCACATCTTCATAGCCTACACATGCCTGCTTTTCCGCGATTGTCTCTGCATCCGGCACGATCTTTTCCCCTGAAGTAAAATCCCATAAAGAAGAAACAGGTTCGATCGTAATATCAAACGCTCCACCGGAAAGTTCACTATAATACAACCCCTTTTCGATCAACGCCGCGCACTCTTCGGATAAAAGATAATATCCGTCTTCCATCGGAAGCGTTCCGTGATTCAACGCATAAATCTCACTTTCAGGAAGCGTACGGCTGAATATCTTTTCATATTTGTCACAAAGCTTTAACGCTTTATCTATAATCTCTTCCGCATCCTTTTCTTCTCTATGTATTCCCTTTTCATTTCTTTTATCTTTGTCATCCGGCTTTTTCTCTTTTTCTTCTAAATCATAAATTGTAACAGTCACAACAGTATTCAATTTAAAATCACTTTTGCTGACGGGTTCGGCAGATTCTTTGTTCCTCACAAAAAATACGATTACAAAAAACAATACGCAAATAAAAACGACTCCGAATAGAATTCCTCTCTTTTTCTTCAATTATTTATCCTCCCGCCCGTTTTTATTTTCCATTTGTTGTTTTTCCTGCTTTTCCTGCAGTTCTTCCAGTTCTTCCATATCAAGCTCGATTTCAGGAAGAAGCTCAAAATAAAAATCCGTATATTTTTCACTTAAGGCGGCAATGCATCTCGTCTGCAGCATCTTAAACTTCCTTACGGAAAGCTCATCCTTGTTCAATTTAATATACGCGCTGATCCATAATTTTCTTCCCGTTCTGACAATGTCATAATAAATATCCACACAATTACTTTCCTGTATGATCGGTTCCACCGTCTGCTTGATCTCTGATACTGTTTCCTCCTCGGGAGAGATCAACAACAGATCCCTGATTCCGGTAAACACCGTTTTAACCGGGATCGGAAGCATGATCATAGACAGCACGATCGTGATAAACGGGTCCAAATACGGAGTTAATTGACCTACTCCTTTAAACGGAAGGAAAACCGGAAGGAAAAATACGGCTGTCATTCCGAGGGAAAGCATACTATCCATCTTCCACCCCTGCATCTCTACTGTAATAAGAGGGGAATTCATCGCTTTGTTTTTCCTCTTCAGATAAAATGTCACTATTATGCCAAGAACACAAGCAAACAGCTCAAACCACGCTACAACTCCAAAATCAACTGTCCGCCCGCCGTGAAATAATATATTGATACTGTTCGTGATCAAACCGACTGTAACAGTGATCATTGTTATTCCTTTTACAACGATAAACACAGTCTCCATCTGCATATGCCCAAACGGATATTTCTCGTTACTCGGCTTATATAAAAGCGGTATTAAAAAGATAGACGGAAGAAGCATAACGAATTCGATTCCGTCATATACACCATCCAGCAAAACAGCCTGTGAACCTGTCACTATCGCCATTACAAGCTCCACTACGACAAACATCAAGTTCGCATACAGCGAAACAGACATTGCCTTTTTCTCTCTTTTTGAACTTTTTTTACCGATTCTCACAAAATCACCTTTATCTTTTTCTTTAGTCTATATCCATACTATATTACATCATATTCTCTCTTCTGTATATCCGGGATTTTATATTTCTTAGCGGAAAGCAAAAAAGACCATGCAGACGCTTCTCCATGATCCTTTTCCCAAATCCTATTCCTGATCTTTTTTTTCTGACCCTGCTGCCTTGTAAAAATTGATTTACTCTACAACCACTGCCGTTCCGCTCACTGTCACCATCAGCATATTTCCGTCAGCCCCGAGAACTTCATAATCAACGTCAACTCCCACAACAGCATTCGCTCCTGCCGATGCCGCCCGCTGAGCCATCTCGTTAAGCGCATTCTGTCTTGCCGTCACAAGTTCTTCCTCGTATCCGCCTGATCTTCCGCCAAAAAAATTCGTGAAAGACGCCGCCAGATCTCTGACAAAATCCACACCTGAGACAACCTCGCCAAAAACAATTCCTCTGTAATCTACAATTCTTCTTCCCTCAATAGAAGGTGTTGTCGTAATAATCATACTTTTCCCCTTTCTTTTTTGTTTTTTCAATTAATAAGCAAATTATTACATATTTTCCATATGAAATCCATATGAATTTTTTCAACTTATTAAAGCGGATTTTTTCATTCTCTATCGGCTCTTCTGAATTCATGATTATATAGAAACCGTAAGCTGTTCAACATCTGCGCCGTTTTTCCATTTTCTATAGCAGATTTCTGTACACTTCCTGTATTCTTCAAAGAGATTCATTGCTGTTTGTTCATCCCCATATACTTTCCAACATCCCGAGCACTTGCTGCTAGCCGCCTTATTTTCTATAAATCCTTTGACATCTTCCGCCGGATATCCTAAAAATAAACCAATCTCATGTGGAAATTCTGAATCCTTCCGCAGTTTTTCAACCAATCTGCAGACACAACGATTTTGGTTTGTGCAGTCATACCCTTTATGTGCTAAAATCGTCTGCACTTTCTCATCAAAAAAATCCTGCTTTAATTTTTCCGGACGATAAACATAAATCAAAGCTCTCCTGCCTGATATGCGTACCGGAAGAATTCGGATTCCTTTTTTTGACAACTTCTGATTAAAATTACTTATTTCTCCGGACATCTTTTTTTTAGAATCACATGGACACGAAAAAAGACTTCCTGTTTTAAGCCCCGATAAAGTGGGCGAGCAATAACTTACAAGCATTTCTTCTGACATAGTCTCTTTGATTTCTCCTTAAACATTTTCCAAAAAAGCAAATCGTTTCCTCAAAATAATAATCTTCTTCGCCTTTTAGTTAGTTTTAACTAACTAAACTTTACTCTATTTATGCAATTTTGTCAATCATAATTCTTGATTTCGATTGGCAGCCATAATGGCTTAATTTCGATCACCAATGTATCTGGCTAACCTGAGATTTGGTTCATAGCTGTCACAATAAAACGGCATAGCAAATTGCTACACCGTTTTAATGTGATCATATCAGATCTTATTCTTCACCGTCTTCCTCTTTTCTTTTTTTCTTTATTCCAAGAAGAAGCATCAATCCCGCGCCAATGCAGATCCGACTAAACCTGTATATCCTGTTCCATTGCCAAAATCCCCTGTTTTTGGTGCATTGGAAATCGGCTTTTTATAAGAATTATTAACCACATTGTTCACTACTTTATTTTGAGAAATTTCAGGATCTTGCTTTTGATCCGGTTTGACCGGCTTCGGATCAACCTGCGGAACTGAGTTTGGATCTTTTGGATCAGTACCTTTTTCTTCCTCTTCTATATCCGTAAATCCATCTCCGTCATCGTCTGTATCCGTGATATCCGGCTCTCCGTCTCCGTCCGTATCTCTTTGAACTGTGATCACGAAAGTCTCTCTGGCAGTCGCTCCGTCTTTCTCCGCCTTTACTGTCACTGTAATTGCTCTGCTTTCTTCCGATCCGTTCCATGTCACTTTCGGCGTTCCCTGAATCGTTCCGTTCTCAAACATCACTCCTTCCGGCAGACCCTCCACTGTTACATTCGATCCTTCCGTCACCTCCGGAGTTACCGGCGTAATCGCATTTCCTTCTACAACAGTCTGATCTTCTATTTCTCCTATAGTCGGCGCAACAATCGGATCAACCTGCGGAACTGAGTCTGGATCTTTTGGATCAGTACCTTTTTCTTCCTCTTCTATATCCGTAAATCCATCTCCATCATCGTCTGTATCCGTGATATCCGGCTCTCCGTCTCCGTCCGTATCTCTTTGAACTGTGATCACGAAAGTCTCTCTGCCAGTTGCTCCGTCTTTCTCCGCCTTTACTGTCACTGTAATTGCTCTGCTTTCTTCCGATCCGTTCCATGTCACTTTCGGCGTTCCCTGAATCGTTCCGTTCTCAAACATCACTCCTTCCGGCAGACCTTCCACTGTTACATTCGATCCTTCTGTCACCTCCGGAGTTACCGGCGTGATCGCATTTCCTTCTACAACAGTCTGATCTTCTATTTCTCCTATAGTCGGCGCAACAATCGGATCAACCTGCGGAACTGAGTCTGGATCTTTTGGATCAGTACCTTTTTCTTCCTCTTCTATATCCGTAAATCCATCTCCATCATCGTCTGTATCCGTGATATCCGGCTCTCCGTCTCCGTCCGTATCTCTTTGAACTACTACCGATATTGTTACAGGTTTTTTACTACCACTTTCCGCTGTTGCTATTGCATGAAGAACTACTGTCTGTTCTTCATAAGTGTCGGAATTCTTGTCACCCCAATTAAGTTTTGGCGTTCCTGTCAAATTTCCATTTTCATCAATGGAAAGACCTGAATTTAATCCTTCATCATGTACACCTTCTACAGTAAATGTCAGATTTGCTGTAATTACATTTGTATTTTCAGCTACTCTCTGTCCATCAATTTGTTTTGGCGGATTTTTAGTGACAACTAAAAAGTTATCCGTCACCACTACCTGCACTGTCGTATCTTCGCTTGTTCCGTCCGGGTACTCTACCGTCACTTCTATCTCGAATGTTCCTTCTGTCATTCCATCCGGCAGGCTTTCCGGATTCTTCACTGTGACTTCCGTATTCTCCGATACGCTTTCTTCTTTCAGTGCACCTTTGATCTCTTCTTCCGTTGTTGCCTCGCCGTAGTTTTTCTCGATCTGATCGAATTCCGGCGTATACTTCTCTGCATCCGTGCGGTTATCCGTCACCACTACCTGCACTGTCGTATCTTCGCTTGTTCCGTCCGGGTACTCTACCGTCACTTCTATCTCGAATGTTCCTTCTGTCATTCCATCCGGCAGGCTTTCCGGATTCTTCACTGTGACTTCCGTGTTCTCCGGTACGCTTTCTTCTTTCAGTGCACCTTTGATTTCTTCTTCCGTTGTAGCTTCCCCATGATTCTTCTCAATCTGATTGAATTCCGGCGTATACTTCTCTGCATCCGTGCGGTTATCCGTTACCACTACCTGCACTGTCGTATCTTCGCTTGTTCCGTCCGGGTACTCTACCGTCACTTCTATTTCGAATGTTCCCTCTGTCATTCCGTCCGGAAGGTTTTCCGGATTCTTCACTGTGACTTCCGTGTTCTCCGGTACGCTTTCTTCTTTCAGTGCACCTTTGATCTCTTCTTCCGTTGTAGCTTCCCCATGATTCTTCTCAATCTGATTGAATTCCGGCGTATACTTCTCTGCATCTGTGCGGTTGTCCGTTACCACTACCTGCACTGTCGTATCTTCGCTTGTTCCGTCCGGATATTCTACCGTCACTTCTATCTCGAATGTTCCTTCTGTCATTCCATCCGGCAGGCTTTCCGGATTCTTCACTGTGACTTCCGTATTCTCCGGTACGCTTTCTTCCTTCAGCGCACCTTTGATCTCTTCTTCCGTTGTTGCCTCGCCGTAGTTTTTCTCGATCTGATCGAATTCCGGCGTATACTTCTCTGCATCCGTGCGGTTATCCGTCACCACTACCTGCACTGTCGTATCTTCGCTTGTTCCGTCCGGGTACTCTACCGTCACTTCTATTTCGAATGTTCCCTCTGTCATTCCGTCCGGAAGGTTTTCCGGATTCTTCACTGTGACTTCCGTGTTCTCCGGTACGCTTTCTTCCTTCAGCGCACCTTTGATCTCCTCTTCCGTTGTTGCTTCGCCGTAGTTTTTATTAATCTGATCGAATTCCGGAATATACTTCTCATTATCTTTTTGTTCTTTTACTGTAACTGTTACTTGTACTTTATCTTCACTTCCATCCGGATAAGTAACTGTTACATCTACAGGATAATCCCCTGCTGTATTCCCATCCGGAATCTGAGTTGCATTATCAAGTGCTATTTCCAGTTCATCCACTGTATCTTCCGGATATCCCGGCACTGTTACCGCGCCTATAATTTCCTCTTCTGTCGTTGATGTTCCATACTCTTTAATAATCGACGTTGTCTGCGGAGTATATTTATCTGCATCCGCTAAAAACACTTCAATAGGAACAGTTACTTCAAAAGCTTCTTCTCTGTCAGGAACAGTTACTGACACTATCCCAGTCGTATTTCCTGCCTGACTTGTATTCGGAGCAGTTTTCCACCGATATGTTGTTCCTCCCGGCATTTTATTTGAATTTTCTACTCCTTTTTTCGCTAATACCGTATCTTCTGTTAAATCCTTTCCTTTGACAACTCTGAGAGGATCTTTGACTGCTTTTGGCGCTTCTTTTACCTTTGTTTCTGCTTCTTCCGCTTTCTCATACCTTTCATCTGAAGGAATGATCTTAACGGTAAGTTTATCTCCTGCTTTACCTAATACACTTGAATCAGTAACCGTAAATTCAAGTTCTCTATCTATTGTTTTTGGTATGCCGTTTTCCTCTGCATCTACATTATTAATTGTAGCAACGACAACTCCGTTTTTATTGATCAGCTGAGCTTTATTTCCCTTTCCGGCATTTTCATTTAAATGCACAACAGCTTTTACTTTATTATCACCTTCATAAGGAGCTGTAATTTTCGGAACGCCGATATAAGGACTTTGCTCATTATTTGCTTCCTCCTCATCAAGCTTTCCATCACCGTCAATATCCTGAATTCTATAGTAGCCTGTACCGTATGTATTCGTTATCAGAGCATCTTTTGTTTTATCTGTAATCCATGCGCTGAATATAAAATCTTTACCAAACGCTTCTCCTTCTTCTACTCCGGCTTCTCTTCTTAATTCCTCCAAAATTTCATTGATTGGCTTATTAAGCTTATAGACATATCTTATCGTGATCGGTTCGGGTCGTCCTCCATGAACATCTACTATTTGCGTAAACTGATTCTCTGTAATATCACCATAACCATATTTTTTATGACCTGCTGTTCTTACGATCGACAAATCTCGAACTTTGCGATTTGCTTTGTTTTTTAGAGAATAATCCGGATTCACATAATCAGCTGCATCCATGTAATAAAGCTCGATACCTCCAATATATTTTACCAATCTCGGATCGACTCCATACTCAAGAGTCCACGGTTTGTTCTTTGCGCTTATATAAGCAAAGTTAGTATTCTTCGATATCTTATGATCTACGACGATAGCTCCGTTTTGATTAATCGCTCCGCCAGGATTTTTAAACTTATCACTTCTTACATATCTGCCTTCAACAGCCGCATGCTTAAACCATTTTTCATTGCCGCTAGATTCTATCGTTTCGATCTGGATATCCAGACCGTTAATTTTGAAAAATCCTGTAGAAGCAATGCCCGGAACAATAGCTCCTTTATCTTGAACGCTTGTCAAATAAATTCTGTAAAAGAGCCGTTCGTTTGTCAGATTTTCATCTCCGATTTCTTCAAGAATTTTATTCAGCGGTTTATCAAGATAAATAATTCCATTATGCGCAGTCTGAGTATCTGTCGTCTCTCCTCCTGCAAACACTCCGTTTTCAGATCTGATATAATTTACTTCCCATATATTTGTCATTCGCCCTATCGTATCGCTTTTTCTCGTAAGCGCTCTTCTGATCGGTCTTGGATTTGCTTCTGTCAGCCTTTTTGGTTCAACTTCGATTCCTATTACATGTTTTGCGATTCTTTCATCGATTTGAAGATTGATCTTCCAGTTATCTGTTGAAGCGGCAATATTGTGCTTTCCGTAGATTTTAAATTGGATCTGCCGCGCGGAATTGGTTTTACTTAGCTTTTCAGGATCGAATTTTAAATCCTGAAAACTATACTTTGCATTCGGAGCATATCCCAAATTCTCCGAATCTATGTTTCCGGAAGCCGCCCTGATACCTGTCGCTCCGGTAACGGCAACCAACGTCGCTGATCTTTCGATCGCTTCGCCTTTCACCGACTGCATCTGAATGATGCTTACATCTTCCGGAGTTGCTTCAACAGCGCTTACAACTACAGGCGATGCAAAAAAGAGAAGATGGCCCAACATACAGGAAACTATACCTACGCTTAGTTTGCGTATTCCATAATACGGCTTTTTTTCTTCTCCCTTTCGCTTTTTTTCTTCAATAATTTTTCTTAACGTTTCCATAAATCCTCCTATCTGATTCCTTCGATTTCATTTGACTTCATTTTGCAGTTCCCCCCTGATTAAAAACTATTAAAATATTCTATCCGCCCCCCCCCCGATTTTCTCAGCATTTCAAATGTCATATGTTTTAACTCCGATTCTATTTGTTCTTGCAATGAAAGATAAAACCGTCTCACCGGGCAGTAATCGGTTGCTTTTAGATTGCAATTTTCCTCTTCATTCAAACACTGATTGATACAAATAGTATCTTCCATGATTTTTATCACATCAAACAAACTGATTGCGTCCGGTCTTTTCTTTAACCGAAAACCGCCCTTTACTCCTCTGATCACCTCCACTAGTCCTTCTTTCGATAATTTTCTTAAAATTGATATAACGTAACCTCTTGAACACCCTATTGCCTCGGAAATCTCTTCAGAAGTAAATATCCTGTTTTCATTGCTTAAAAAGTACACAATCCTTACTACGTAATCTGTTGTTCTGTTTAACTGCATATCCCCCCTCCTTTCCGTGTATATAAAACTGTATAGCTTTTATATTATTTTGCTTTAGAGTTAGCATATATTATTACCCCCCCCGCTTCAATGTACCGTTTGACCACCTCGTGTACATAACAACATTTTTTTCTTCTTAATTACCAAACACCCGATATTTACAAAAACAAAACAGGCGAAAAGCTGATTTTACTCAAACTTTTCGCCTATTATTACATTTCCTGTCCTATGATATTTGTATCTCTAAACTGCTGTGGTGTCACGCCTGTGTATTTTTTAAAAGTACGATAATAATGAGACAGATCATAGAAACTCAAGCGCCTTGCTATCTCTCCTGCCGGAATTCCCGACCAGATCATCATCTTTGATTCTTCAATCTTTCTTTTATTTACATATTCGTTAATAGGTACGCCTATCTCTTCTTTAAATCTGCTGCGAAGCGCGCTTTCTGATAAATAAAATTGTTTTGCAAGCTCCGTCACCTTGATGTTATCATAGATTTTCAGATTAATATATTGCAGAACACACCGGATGAGGGATGTTCTTGCCTGATTCGATACACCGTGAAGTTCTTCTGTAAAATGAATGATCGCGCTGTCTCTCGTAGCCAAAACTCCTACAAATTCTGTTTGCTCTTCTACCTTTTTGATATAAAAGTTTCTCAGCCTGATTACTGACACGATATCCTTTCCTACCTGAATCGCCAACGATGCCAGCTTTTCCAAAATAATAACAGTATAGTTTTTTTCCGTCTTTAAAGAACTGCTCGTTAAAATCGGTAAAACACTCGTTCCTAATTCTGTAAGACCACTTTTTAATAATTGAATATCTCCCTGACTTACGAGGTTCATGATCTTATTTTCATAATAAAATGTATATCGCTCTACACGGAAAGTGTCATATACCTCTTCTTCAGATGGCTTTTTCTCCAGTTCTAACTTGTTTTTCGCTACTTGCTCGTGCAATCCTTCCGAATAGATATCTTCCAGATCCATATCAAACAAAAACCCTAAAAGGATCAAATAATCTCTGATATCCCCCAACGGATATACCGGAAGCGCTTCATAATATTCCCAACACTCGGTTTCTGACAAATTTTTCTTATTTTCATCATCCATATTATTATAAACATGTGAAAAATCTGCCCTTGTAACATTATTAATTCTAAAAGCGCCTATTACTATTTTTATATCCTTATACCACAGGCACAAAAAAATTTCATTTAATATTCCACTGTAGAACTGCACTGTTTCTTCTGAGATATTCTTTTCTTTGAATCCGTAAGAAATAGGATGCTTATAAATTGATTCATAGCTTTTTAAAACTTTATTTGTTTCTTTTTCCAATATCCATATTGGCATTTTCAACATAACATGTAAAGATTTGATCTTTTTTAAATCCCGCTCATCCAAATTCATACAAAAAGTCACCCTTTCTTATGTAAGCATTCATAAAAAGAACTATTTTTATTGCCTAACAGAATCATAGAAATCCCTAACAGAAACACTCCTGCAATGTACAGAATCCCACGTCCCGTTCCACCTGTTTCAGGTAATATGAATTTCATCTTTTCCGTATTTTTAACAGTGATAGTTCCCGACGAAAGCGCCGCGGCCGACGGATCTTCTGATTCACCGACGCTGCCGTTACTGTAGCTTGTACTATAATCTGCAATCAAAATCTCCTTCACATAATACGTGCAGATTTCTTTTTCTCCATTGCCGTTTATGTCTGCCGCCGGCAGATTTGAGTAAGTTTTTTGCCAACCGTCCTGACTTGTCAATGTTTCTCCCGATTTATATATTTTTTCGGAAGATTCCCCTCCTTCCGTAGTCAAAACCTGTATCAGATTATAAGAAATCTCCCCATCCTGAGGGTGAAACTCAGTTCCGTCAGCTCTAAACCATTTTTTATCCACAGTGATCTCTGTCGTTACAGTCTTTTCATTTGCAACTTTATTCGTCAACGTCCCCTCTTCTAACGTTACTTTAGAATTCTCTGTATTTAATTTAATTTTAAATACACCGTTGCTTTCTTCTATTATTGTAAATAGAATCGGTTCTTCCAAAGGAATATAATTTGATGGCGCTTTGATTTCTGTAAGACGGTATTCTCCTGCGTCCAAACATTTAAACGTAAAATCCGAAATAGCTGATTCATTTCCCATTTCTACCGGGGTGAACGATGCATCCCCCAGTTTTTCCAGTCTGAACGCAGCCCCTTCCAGACTTTCACCGCTTTTATTGACTTTTTGCACCTTTATATCTGTTTTGTTTATTATTTCAAACGCAATTAACGGTTGGAGCGGACTGTTGTGATCGCCCAGCATAGAAGAATTATACATTTTAAGCTTTACACATTCCATATCTTCATCCGATACTTTCTCACTTTCTTGAATAATGTGTTTAACTGCTTTTTTCATAATATGATAACCCACACTGCCAGATGAATAGCTTTTCAAGCCGTCAATACTATCTGAATAATACCAGATTGCCTCCTGCAAAGCCTTATAATATCCTTTTTCTTTATCATTGCTTCCAAACCAGAATGCATCGCTGCCTAATTGATGGTCAGTTAAAAGTTCTTTTTTATGCATTTCGCAATAATAAATCACCTTTCTTACTGAATCATAAAGTTCTTTCGGATTTTTCTTCCTCGGATTTTCCGCTAATTGAAAGAGCGTTTCGGCGCTGGTACTTAATTCATTGTAAACAGCTTTATTACCAAAGTTAGGAAAATCCTTGTTAGCGCCAAAGCAAAATGCATCTGTACCTGTCGCTATATTATACTCCTTCGATATTTTTATTCTGCTGTCTTCTCCTGTAAATCCATAATATTGTCCTTCCTCCAATGGGGCGTCCTGTCCGTTGTTGTTCTGCTCATTATTCTTCTTTAAAACAACGGCTGTACTTCCCTTTATAAAGTGAATCCCTTCACTGTCAAAATAAAACTCTGCCACGGAACCGTTCGGTCTTTCATATTCTTTTGGAACTGTTCTCAAATAAAGTTTATACGGAGTGTTCCACTCTAATTTTTCAAGAATAATTTTCCCGGTTGCCCTGTCTGCCGTTCCTGCCTTAATTTGAGTTTCTTGATTACCTTTCACTTTATTTAATGCATATCGTACTACTCCTCCTACAGGCAGTCCGGAAGTATTCTGTACAATAAAATGAACATACGCAGTAGTCATCGTCAAAGCAATACCTGATTCACCTTTTGTAAAATGAATCCCGTCGTTGTCAAAATAAAACTCTGCCACAGAACCGTCCGGTTTTCCATATCCATTCGGAACTTTTGTCAAATAAAACTTATATGGCGTATTTAATTCTAAATCTTTAAAAGTAATTTTTTTCTGTGACTTATTTAGTGTTCCTCTCTTTACTACTATTTCCCGGTTATTTATTTCTTTCTTCAATTCGTATGTTACATTTCCTGTCGGCTGCCCCGGGGGATACTGTATGATAAACTCAACAGACCTTGTTTGAACCGCTTTCAATGTATATCCTTTCGGAACGATGTCAAATACATTGTTTCCCTCTTCAACATACGATGTTTCCGATTCGGAAGAAGTGATGTTTTCTCCTTGTTCGCTTATCCCATGATCAGATATATCTTGTGTTCCATACTCTTCTTCCACCGCATATGCAGGCATATAAAACACCGGCAGGACAGCAGCTATAATTATTAACAGGGTTAAAAGCTTTATTAGCAAATTATTCTTTTTCATCAACGCTCTCCTCCCCTATTTTGCTTTTTTGCCTGATCCTGAAAAACAGCAGCAGCATACCGCTGCTTAACATCAAGACTCCATTCCACCGAAACATATTTGTAATATCTCCTGTTTGAGGACGTTTTTTAGGAGATAGATCCGGTGGTGTTTGTGGAGGTATCTCGGGTTTTTCTTTCCTTTGTATCTCAGTTTTCGGTTTTGCATTCACCACCCTGTTCTGGATTCCATTTTCAAATTGAGGAATGATAACTAAAAAAGGCTGTACATTAGTAAAGTCTTTTGCTTTTCCGGATGATCCTGTCTGTACCACAAGATAAATCCCATCTTTCAAATCTGTAAATTTTGCCGTACCGTCATCTCCGGTTTCCCCTTTCATCATTTCTTTTATATTACGGCTTTGCTTTTCAAAATAAAGCGATAATTTTAACTGATCGTCAGCCGTTTTAATATTTACAAAATCCCCGTTCCATCGAAACGGCGCTTTACCCTCTCCAAGGTCTGTATGCTATTTCCATCATAACCATTCTTTACCTTTTCTACAGGTATGGTTATGATATATAAGATGCTGTGGACTGGTGTTTCCTCTCTACCACTTTGATGGTTTCAGAAAGTGTCCAGCCACAGTCTCTTTGCTTGATTGTTAATCAGTTAGATACCGCATGACGGTTTATTTAGAACGAGTTCACAACTGCGAAGAGCAACTGTGGTTCTAAAACAGTGTCAAATATATTCAAAGGAGATTTGCCATGATTTATATTGGTATTGATGTTGCAAAAGACAAACACGATTGTTTTATCACAAACTCAGAAGGAGAAGTGCTTTTTAACGCATTTACTATTCCAAACAATGCGGATGGTTTCCATGACCTCTTTCAAAAGATTTCTTCCTTAACAAATGATTTTTCTAACGTAAAAGTAGGACTGGAAGCTACCGGACACTACAATTACAATCTGTTAGGTTTTCTCATTGATAAAGGTCTCCCCACCTTTGTCATCAACCCTTTGCATACCAATCTGTTTCGTAAAAGTCTTAGCCTTAGACAGACAAAAACCGATAAAGTGGATGCCCATACGATTGCTCTTATGATGATGTCTGGAGTAAACTTACAGTCCTACTCAAACACATCTTATCACAACGAAGAGCTTAAGTCATTAACCAGATACAGGTTTGATAAAGTACAAGAACGAGCAAAACTGAAAACTTCTATCTCACGCCTTGTTAACATCCTTTTCCCTGAACTGGAAAAACTTGTTCCTAGTCTTCACATGGTTTCTATATACGCACTCTTAGCCGAGTTTCCTTCTTCTGCTCAGATTGCTTCATGCCATCTGACTCGCCTCACAAATCTGCTGGCGAATGCTTCTAAGGGACACTACAATAAGGAAAAAGCCATAGAAATCCGAAATGCCGCCAAACATTCCATCGGTTCAAATATGCCTGCAAAATCTCTTGAACTAAAGCACACAATTCGGCTTATTCAGGAATTAACTTCTGAGATTGATGAAATAGAATGCTTCATTAAATCCATTATGGACGAAATCCGCTCTCCAATTCTTTCCATCCCTGGTATCAATTACCGAATGGGTGCGATGATCATTGCTGAGATTGGCGACTTCAACCGTTTTAGTTCCCCTGACAAGATACTTGCCTATGCAGGACTTTCTCCCTCTACTTACCAATCAGGTCAGCTTGACGGCTGTTATTCTCACATGGAAAAGCGTGGTTCCCGTTACCTCCGCTATGCGCTGTTTAATGCGACAAAATTTGTCTGCATTTGGGATAATCAGTTCTCTGCTTATCTTGCAAAGAAGCGTTCCGAAGGCAAACACTATAATGTTGCCATATCCCATGCTGCCAAGAAACTGGTCAGGGTTATTTACCAACTAGAAAAGTCAGGGCAGCTTTATCATAGAGCAGCATAAAATTTAACTTCATATCTCCTTTTAGAGCACCTGCAAAGATGCTCTTATTGTCATGCAGTTTTCAAGGTTCAAATATATCTGAAAAGCATTTCTGCAATTTACTCAAAAAATCTTCATTTTAACCTTGACTTTTAATAGTTATGCATGTGATCAAAGTTACATAATCTTTTCCCTTTTCTATCTCCAAAGTTTCCACATCATCGGGAAGTACGATTTTTATCTGATTTACCTTATATGCCAGAACCTCATCAAATACGTGTATGAAAAATAAATCGCCCTTTTTTAACTTATCAATATCCGTAAATAATTTCGCAGAAGGCAATCCCCTATGTCCGGATATAAGACTATGGGTATTTTCTCCTCCTACAGGCAGGGAACTGCCCGGCAGATGACCTGCCGCTATCTGCAGCACGCCTTCATCCGTGCCATGATAAACAGGCATATATATATTTAATTTCGGTATTTCTACATATGCCATAATACCGGTTTTTGTTATATCAAGGATATGAGCATATCTCTTTTTTTCTTCTTCATTCAAATAATATCGATTGACTTTACCAACCAGACTTTCATTATATTCTCTTGCTTCTCTTAACAAGTTTTCTTTTTCTTCCTTGGATAAATCTTTCGTCTTTTCTACATAACTTCCTATCGCTTTTGAAGAATGCAGCGCATTGATATAATCACCGATCGTGGGATAGGCCAACAAGCCTATCCCAGCAATCAAAATGATCGCAACTACTATATCAGGTATATATTTTTTAATCTTAAACATCATTTTTCAGTATGTTTTCTGTTTCTTTTATACACTGTATATCCCAGAGCGGTTAATACGAAGATCGTTCCTAATGTATATATTAAATATCTTCCCATTCCACCTGTCTCCGGAAGCTGAATGCCTTTCTTATTAATTACATCTGTTGACAGAGAGTCTTCCCTTTCTTCTGTCTTTCGTATAAAAACTATTTCTCCTTCCGTCTGTCCTGTCAAAGATGTTAATTGCGGATCATCCGATTCCTCGTCATATGTGGCTTCAATCGTAAAAATAATCGGCTGAATCGTATTATACCCGGATGGAGTCACTGTTTCTATTAACTTATACTTTCCTGCATCCAATCCTTTAAAATTAAACTTAGTTCCTTCCGTAACAGTAACTGTGTCTATTTTTGTTCCTTCGTCTTGATCATTTACTATCTTCCGCAACTCAAATTGTGCACCTTGTAACGAGTGATTCTCTTCATCTTTCTTATTTACTACTACTTTATATGTAAATACGACATTTTTATCTTCCGGAGTTTTTCCGTGGTCGCCGCCTCCGCTCTGATTTGGGTTGTTAGAATATACAAGATACGCTGTATTAGGATTTCCGTTTCCGGCAATTACAGCATTTCCGTTTAATCTACATTTGTATTCCACGACAATTTGACTTGTGGAAGTTATCATCACACTTTGAATCGCCTTCAAGTTCTCAAAGCGGACCTGAAAGCTATTAGTATCCGAATGCACTATCAGGCTATAGTCCTGATCTGCCGTTAACGTCGTACCGTCTACCGTAACCTTTACAGACATTTTATCAAATGTTAATCCTGCAGACATTATATCATTGAACTCATAAAAATACGTTTCGTACTCTGCATAATTGCTCGGCAATGTACCCGTAAGTTTATAAGGAATCACCTCATCTATGTTATAGTCGGCGGCATCCTGCCACCCGTTTCCCTCGATATCCTTCTTACTATTTTCCTGCACTTTTTTTACAAGTTCCGGCACATCTAATTTTGTTTTAGCAGTCGTATTGCCTACTACTTTCAAAATGTATGACGTATACGCTGAGTTTGGAGGTGTTTGTGTCTGACTTCCCTCCTTATCTTTAATAAGATAATAACCTGCATTTAAATTTGCAACAGTTGTCGAATCATTTTTTTCTACGCGTACCTCAAGTTTATTATCTTCATTTAAATGCTCTTGGATCGTCTTTGCGAATTCTTTTGCTTCTGATTCTCCGGTTAAAGTTTGCGCTTTTTCAGCCGCAGTTCCCAAAGTTTCTTTTGAAGCTTCTTTAATTCCCGTTCCCCACTGAATATTAGAAAGGGTTTTGCTTTCATCTAAATCTCCCGAAAAAATCTGATATATCTGAAAAGTATGGGGCGTACTCCCCTCATTTTTCAGCGTTAGCGTATACCCCCCCCTGCGCAAACACTGCCATCGGCAGCGACATGGAGATTACGGTTATCACAGCCATGATCATTACCATAACAAAACTTACTTTTTTTTCTTTACAAATTGTTTCATGTGTTTTCTCCCTTTTCTTTTAATTTAATTCGGATACATTAACCGATGTTTAAATTGTGTTCCGGCGAAATAACTGTTGCCTTATATTAACTGTATATTCCCTCCTTCCGTGTATATAAAACTGCATGGCTCTTATATTGTTTTACTTTGAAACATGCTTTTGTAAAGCATATATTATTCCCCTTTCCACTTCAATGTACCGTTTAACCGCTCCATGTACATAACAATATTTTTCTTATTAATTCCTGAAAGTCCAATATTTACAAAAAGTTTGTATTTAAATTGTATTTAAAAATTCATAGACAACTCCTTTACATTCCTTTATAAATTCATAATCGTGAGTTATTACAATTACTGTTTTTCCTTCTTCTTTCATCTTTTGTAAATATTTGACAGTGGACGCCATCTGCCCTTTACAAAGCCCGCTTGTCGGCTCGTCTAATATCACGATCGGTTTCAAACTTACTATAGCGAGTGCGATCATAAGTCTTTGCTTTTCTCCTCCGGACAAAGATTGTGGATGACTGTCTTTCTTGTCATAAAGCATCAACTCTTTCAACACCCGCTCCTTTTTTGCATCGTCCTGACTGACGATGGATATTTCCGACCATACAGATTCTGTGAATATCTGATAATTTACATCCTGCATCACCATGGAGATATATTCATAAGATCTTTTTATTTCATTCCCGCAGTAAAAAGATTTTCCTTTTCCTTTCAGCAGTTTTGCCATCTTTTTAATGAATGTGGACTTCCCGACTCCATTCTCTCCTATAATAAAATATATTCCTTCCGAAAATCCGATTTCCCCGATATCCATGATTTTCGTATTTTTAAAGCTTTGTGCAAAATTTTTACATTTTAAAATATTCTTATCCTTTTCTCCGTTTTTCGTTTTGTTCAGCATCTGGATCTGATAGCAGGGATTATCCGATAACAGCTCTTCTTTCCTGATTTCTTCAAAACTCCTTAAGGCATACGTCTCCTTCAGTCTGCAGATCTTGTCATGATCTAAGTCTTCCACAGAGATCATTTCCAGTTTTCCTTCTTTTAAAACAGCCAGATAATCCATGATCTCTTTCAGATAATACAGTCTGTGTTCGGCAATTATCACGATTTTCCCTTTTCGTTTCAGCTCGGCGATGCATTTTTTCAAAAGACCGATCGAATGATGATCCAAAGAAGCCGACGGCTCATCGAAAAGATATACTTGATTGTCCATCGTCATCACACTTGTAATTGCCATAAGCTGCTTTTCTCCGCCTGACAGTGAAAAAATATTTCTGTTTAAAAAGCTTTTCCGTATCGAGCGAGCTCCGTATATTTTTTTATTATCTTAACCATCTCATCCTTCGGCAGATTTCTGTTTTCCAAAGGAAACGCCAGTTCATCCGTAGACTCAACGCAATAAAACTGTGTTTTCGGATTTTGATATACGGTCGAAATATACCGGCTTCTCTGTGCAATATCCATCTCATTTAACCGCATATCGTTTAATTTTATTTCTCCTGAAATTTCCGCCTCGGTAATCTCAGGGATTATCCCATTGATCACTTTTAATAAACTGCTTTTGCCGGATCCGGATTCTCCCGTTATACAAAAAACCGTTCCTTCAGGAATATGAAAATGTATATCTTTTAGTATTTTGTTTCCTTTATATGACAGATTTAAATTTCTACACGCAAACATATTTCCCTCCTATATAAAATCCTATCAACACGAGCATAAGCAAAAAACAAATGTAGTCTCTCATACAAAACCTGCTTTCGCCGATATACGTTCTTTTCCCATGGATTTTCAGTCCTCGCGTCATCGCCGATACGGCAACATCATCTGCTGTTTTTGTAAGCACCATAAATAATGGAACCATTCTGTATTCAAAAAGCTTTACAGGATGAAAAAAGAGGCGTCTGTTTGTAAGACCATGTAAATACATTGCGTCTTTTCCCTGATTATAATCTTCTCGCCGTATGAAAAAATCTTGCCATAACCGTAATCGGGATGATCAACACAACCGGAAAATGCATTTTTTTAAGCGCTGACGTCATATGGCTCATTGTAGATGAAGCAAGAGCAAATCTCGCCATCACAAATCCCGGAAGAAGCCGCAAAAACATCATCGTAATAAAAAGAAATAAAGATCCCAAAAAACCACCGGCTGAAAACACCCATTCTTTTTGAATGATGTAAGCAGCCATAATAAACAGGATTCCTTTTACCGCCGCTTTCTTTTCCCTGTTCAAGAGTAAAAATACATATGGCAGCAGCGAATAAGCTGCCGCCACAATCGAAAATTTCGTTTGTATATTTCCCAGGATCAGAGTATACGAAAGACACAATGACATCAACATTTTCGTCCGAAAATCCAGTTTAAATTTTTCACTGTGCACGCTATACCTCCTCTGCCATGCCTGCTTTTACAAAATGTTTCTTCAACATTCTTATGCCTATCGTGCAGCCTATGTACGCGCCGAGCATTCCTAAAATCACAATCAGCGGAAGCGTCCAGTTCGGCAAAACACTCATCATTTTTTGTGTATATTCTTCCCCGTACCCCATATCAAGCATCTGCCGGATATAGGCATCTCTCGCAAAATAAATCGGAAGCCAGTTTCCAAGTCCATATATGGACTGTACGCTGAAAGCAAGTCTTGCATGCTTTACACTTTTATACCGTCCATTCCTTAGGACAACTTCTCCCAGTAAACCGCCGATAACTGCCGTAAGCAGTACCCACGGTCCATGTCCGGTTGCCACAAATGCAAGTGTTACTACGATCGTCTGAATGAAAAGCATCCCTGCTTTTTTAATCTTCGTAAAATAAAGCATGTATACCGGCCCTGACACAATCCCATAAACGAACGGAACGACCGGCATTAAGACCGGAATAAAACCGATCATCCCAGAAAGAAACGTAGCAATAAAAATCAACACGGAAAATAATCCGACATTTACCAAGTCTCTCACATTTAGTACGCCTGTTTTTTCTTTTTTATCCATTATCTTTTTCTCCCAACTATACGAATCATGTTAAGCATTGCAGTATCAAATAAATCCACTTCGGATAATAGCTTTAATTAACTGTAACTGTTTGTTCTATTTTAGAATCGGATAGCATTTTTCTATATGCGGCCGACCGTTCATACATTTCTTTATCATTTCCTATCGCCTCGATTTCTCCGTTGTTCAGAAAAACGATTTTATCAGCGCTTCGGATCGTTCTCATTCTGTGAGCTATCACAATCACTGTTTTTTCTCTGATCAGCTCCGACAACGCCTCCTGAATAAGACTTTCATTTTCAACATCTAAAGATGCGGTTGCTTCATCCATCAATATGATCGGAGCATCTTTCAGTATGGCTCGTGCAATGGAAATTCTTTGCCTTTCCCCTCCTGAAAGCCGTTCTCCGTTTTCACCTATTACAGTCTCTATTCCATTTGGCATTTTTTCGATAAATTCATCGCATCTTGCTATTTTAGCCGCCTCAAAAATTTCAGCATCTGTCGCACCTTTTTTCCCGATCCTTATATTCTCTTTGATACTTGTGTTAAATAACACTACCTCCTGAAAAACAATAGAAAAGTTCTTCAGCAGCGCTTCAGGATCTACTTTACTTATGTCCTCTCCTCCCAGCAAGATCTTTCCTTTATTAATATCCCAAAATCTTGCGGCAAGCTTTGTAAGAGTAGTCTTTCCACTTCCGGATGCCCCGATGAGCGCCGTTACCTCTCCTTGTTTTGCCGTAAAACTTACATTCCTGACAACCGAATAATCCTCATATCCAAATGAAACGTCTTTAAATTCTATATCATAATTTTTCGGATGAAACTTTGATTCCCCCTCTTGGATCGGCATCGTTTTTATTTCTTTTATTCTGCCTACAACACTGTCAAGCATATCGATCATCCCCATAAAGGCTATGATCCCTTCTATCGGAAGATAGATACTTGCAGTCATGATAAGAAATACGATATATACGAAGATATTAATTTCCCCTGCCAAAAGCATTTGCGCGCCTGTAACTGCCACTGTTACGATTCCCATTTTCAGAAGCATTCCCGAAAAAGCCACTGCGACACCTGTTACAATTTCAATAGTGCCTTTTAATTTTGTGCTTTTCTGTAATTTTTCAAAAAATTGCTTTTTTGCTTTTTCTTCCATGTTATAGGATTTTATCTCCTGAATCTGTTCTATCGTTTCCTGAAGATCATCAAGTACCTCTCTGTTTTGTTCTACCCATTTTTCATTACTTTTCTTTCTCTTATTTTTTGATAAAAAGAAAATCAAAAGAGAAACGGGGATCACCCAAAGCGCTGCCAGACCAAGTTTCAAATTATAGTTAAGAATCAAAACAGAAATGATCGTTGTTGAAATCCCGGTAGCATATATATGCGGAACTGCATGAGAAAAAATTTCTTCATACAGCGACATATCTCCCATCATCGTCGCAGCCAAATCTGATATGTTTCTTTTTCCAAAATACGATAACGGTAATTTTTTCAATCTATTGGCAATATCGACTCTGACATTTGCGCTCTCACTGTAAACGTTCGTATATAGACGGGTATAGTCCCATCTTGCAACAAAAAACATAACAAAAAGCATTGCCAATATAATAAGTACATAATTTTGTGGTGTTAATGCTATCGCCTCTTCCGCAGTATCCATATCGCTTAGCGATTGAAATATAAACATAAATGCAATCATCGGCGGAAACATCTTCGTCAAATTTAAAATCGTACGGGAAAAAACAGCTTTTCTTAAATTGTTTGCTCCGGTCTGCGACATCGCATATTTTTTCATAAAATAATTAATCATTTTTACCTTGTATGATAATTAGGAAGTTAATTATCACACGTTTCCTTTCTTTTAATATCGTGGTTCAATACAATTCAGATACTATGGACTTTTGATTTTTCCCTGTAGCCTTGACTACTCGACTGGAGTGTATTGCCGCTACCTTTATCTGAATTGTTTATTAGCTGGATGTTGCCGGAGTGTTTTTCACTCAGAGTACTTATTTCTATCAAGTCTACGATGATAATCGATGGTGGACATCATGGTATCAGACTTTATGAAAGGGAGGTACAACCTCATGAAAATTTTTTTAGGCATTGATATTGCCAAACTCAACCATTTCGCCGCTGCGATTTCTTCGGACGGTGAAATACTCATTGAGCCGTTCAAATTCACAAACGACGCTGATGGCTTCCAACTGCTGGTCTCTAAGCTCGAATCATTCGATAAGAACAGCATCATCATCGGTCTTGAGTCGACGGCACACTACGGTGACAACCTTGTTCGATACCTTGTTGCTGAGTTCTACCAAGTGTGTGTGTTGAACCCCATCAAAACCTGTCAGATGCGTAAGAACAATGTTCGTAAAACAAAGACAGATAAGGTCGACACATTTGTTATTGCTAAAACTCTTATGATGCAGGATGACCTAAGATTTATTACCTTCTTTGATCTCGATATGATGGATCTTAAGGCCTTGGGGCGCTTTCGGCAGAAAACCATTAAGCAACGCACCCGATTGAAAATCCAACTGACAACCTATGTTGATCAAGTATTCCCGGAGATTCAATACTTTTTCAAATCAGGTCTGCATCAAAAATCTGTCTATGCGCTTCTAAAAGAAGCACCAACACCGGAAGCTATTGCTTCTATGCATATGACTCATCTGGCTCATCTTCTCAAAGTGAACTCGCACGGACATTTTACTAAAGAGCAGGCCAAAGAATTAAGAATTCTCGCACAGAAGTCTGTCGGTGCCAACGACAGCGCTATATCTATTCAGATAACTCAAACCATTCAACAAATAGAGTTACTCGATAGCCAATTAGAAAGGATTGAAGCTGAGATGACGGATATCATGAAATTTAACGATTCTGTCATCATGACCATTCCTGGTATCGGTTATATCAATGGTGGAATGATCCTTGGTGAAATAGGCGATATTCACCGTTTCTCCAATCCAAACAAGCTGCTTGCTTTTGCAGGCCTGGATCCTTCTGTTTATCAGTCTGGTAACTTTCAGGCTAAGACAACAAGGATGTCCAAACGTGGCTCTCGTGTTTTACGATATGCTCTTGTAAATGCAGCTTGGAACGTTGTCAGAAACAACGCGACCTTCAAGGCTTATTATGATGCCAAGAGGGCTGAAGGCCGGTCTCACTACAATGCACTTGGGCACTGTGCCGGCAAGCTTGTCAGAGTCATCTGGAAGATGCTCACTGACGAAGTAGAATTTAACCTCGAGTAAGAGATCTGTATACCTATATCGATAGATTTTGAAAAAGCACCCTAAGGGAGCTCTATTAAAGTTACCCTTTTTTACCACCGATATGAAAAAGAAATTTTTTGCTAACTTTTTGAAAGATTCCTGTATAATGCGTTCATTTTCAGGATCTGCAAAAGCGGTGGCTTCATCCAGTATCACATATTCCGCATCCTTTAAAAAAGCTCTGGCGATCACGAGCCGCTGCGCTTCTCCTCCTGAAAAATATGTACCTTTCGTTCCATACACTGTCTCCAATCCATCTTTTAGACCGTCCACAATCTCTTTTGCTCCCGCATCAAAAAGCGCCTGTTCAATCTCTTTATCAATGGCATCTTCCTTCCCACACAGAAGATTTTCTCTCAGGCTCATTTTAAAAAGCCTTGCATTTTGAAACACAAATGAAATTTTCCGCATAAGCGAAGTTTTATCATATTCTTTTATATTGCTTCCGCCCAATAAAACTTCCCCTTCATCTGCATCGTAAAATCTTGCGGCAAGACGGGCGATTGTCGTCTTTCCGCTTCCCGAACGTCCGACCAGCGCCACTGTTTCACCTCGATTTACTTTGAAAGAAATGTTATCTAATACTTTTTCACTTCCGTAAGAAAAAGAAACGTTTTTAAATTCGATCCCGCCTGTCGTCTGATCTTCTTTCCCGTAAGCCATCTCATCATACTCAAGAATATCTTCTATTTTATCAAGAGCCAGTTCTGCAAAATAAAGATATTGACTGATTGTCGCAGTACGCATAATAAGAACTCCGAAAATCGGTCCGATCAAAAAGTATATGATCGAATCAGCGACAACTTCATGCGGATTTTCTCCCGCTGCAATAATAAACAAAGCAGCCGGAACAAGAAAAAACGCCGTCGAACCCGAAGTCGCTTCAAACATAGACATTTTATTTCTGTATCCCATAGTCATTTTCAAGACGCTGTCCTTCATAACAATAATAGAAGTATAAAGACGCTTAAAACTTTCCACGCTCTGACCGAATGTTTTTACTACCGGGATTCCTCTGACATATTCAACTGTCTCGGCAGACAATGTATTGATCTGTTTATAGTATTCTTCTCTGTTTTTCTTCCCTTGAGCAGTCAGCATTGTCGCCATAAAAATAAGGCCGATAAAAACAGGGATAAGACTTGTCAATCCTAACCTCCAGTCAAATAAAAACAAAAAGACTAATATGACAACCGGAGAAACAAATGTCGAGGCAATGTCCGGGAGCTGATGCGCCAAGACATTGTGCGTTTCACCTGCGCCGTTTATAATGATCCCGCGCAGTTTCCCGCTTTCTTTGTTCATAAAATACCCCAACGGTTTATCTAACAGTTTTTTCACACTGATCTTTATAATATTTTCTTCAACTTCAAATGCAAAAAGGTGTGAAAAAATTCCTGCCAAAACATATAAACCAAGTCCTACACAAGGAAATATTACCGCATATGCTATATTTTCTCTTATCATGGTGTAATTTACATTTCCATTCAAGATCACATTTTTTATAATATTGTGAATATACCACATAGGCATCAGCAACAGGATTCCCGACAAAGCCGAAAAAGCCATTGCCAAAAAAAAAGCATGTATTTTCTTTTCCCTGCATAAGGTATGATTCTTGTTAAAACAGACTTTTTCTTTTCTTTTTTCATCCTAATCCTCTCCTTTCACGCTCAAATCAACAAAATCTTTTCGGATTTCAGATTTGATAATTTTATCCCATTTAGTCTTTTTTTGTTTTTAAAACTAATTTCCGGTTGCTACAATCAGTATTGTATCAGTTTAATTATTGTGTTACAATAAACTTAGAGTTTTTAGTCCAAAAGGGATAACGTCTAATCGGGATATTTGTTTTTGCATGAAAGCGGAGAAAATTATAATGAACTACTACGAATTTGTTAAAAACTACTTAGGAACTGATTCCTGTAAAGAAAAATCAAAATACTGTAATATCGGAACTACTTTCTGCGTTTGCAGAGAGGAAGCAGAAGGCTGTTATTGGTTTTATGAAACGGATTCTTTTATCGTCGAGATACATGACTTTTTTATAAAAAAGGATATTGTCTACTCGTCTGCTCTTAATATGGATCAATTTATGTCGTTTTCTTCTTCCTATATCATTACCGGAAACGGCGAAAGCTTTAGTCCTTATCAGACGTTGTCTGCAGGCTCTCTCCATATTGTCGATGTGGAAAATATGCACAAAGATTATAAATTTCTTTTGCACAGTAATTTCCCATATTTAAGCGTAGGAATCAGTTTCAAAAAAGAAATGATCGAAGAGTATCTATATTCTTTGAAAAAAGAAAAAAATATTTCTTATTCAGATATATTCACCTCTTTCAATCCGGCAATCATCAAATCGTTTGCACCGTTAGCGAAAGAAATATTAAACTGCAAAATGAAGTCTCCTGCCGCAGAGCTGTTTTTTGAGGCAAAGGCAAAAGAATGGCTTAGCTTGACTATAAACGCTTTTTTCAACAATAAAGATGTTCGTATTTCAAAAGACGATGACAAAGCATTAAAAGATGTGGCAAATTACTTAGACGATCATTACGCGCTCGACGTTTCTCAGCAGACCCTTGAAAAAATCGCCTCAATGAGCGGAACAAAATTAAAAAAATTATTCAAGCAAAAATATCAGCTTAGTATTACGGAATATTCTCAAAGAAGGCGTGTGAACATGGCGGAAACGCTGCTGCTTAACACTTCCCTTAGCATTAAAGAAATTTCCGAATCTGTAGGTTATTCATCCCACAGTAAATTCAGCTCTTGTTTCAAAAAGTTTAAAGGGATATATCCCCGCGACGTCAGAAAGCTTTCCGAAAAAAGCACACACACTTTAGGATGCGGAAGAATCACTCTATAAACAAAATCACCGGAAGTGCCAACAGGCACATCCGGTGATTCTGTTTATAGAACTTACTTCTGCATGTCACTAATTATTTTTTTCAGCATGTAAATTTCTTTTCTTCTTTTTTCCGTACAAAAAATATCGTTCCCGCGCTTAATACCGCAATCACTGCAAATAAAATCGGAGTTGAACTATCGCCTGTTTTAACAGCGCCTGCATTCTTTTCTTTGTCTTCTTTTCCGACTTCTTTTAATTTCAATTCGTCGATTGCTTTTGCAAGTGCCTGTTCTGCATCTTCTACTTCCGCTTTCGTTGCGTCCTCGTCTGCAAATACCTCTTTTGCTTTCGCTAATGCCGACATGAAGTTTTCTGCGCTTTCTTCTGTGTAAAGCTTCACATCGATCTGTTCTGCACTTTGGATCAATTCTTCCAGTTTTTCTTTGCTCGGTATCAACCTCAATCCAAAGACTGCATTGCGAAGATTTGCACACGCCTGATCCACTTCCTCTTTTGTCGCGTCCTGTTTTTCTAAAATATTTTCAGCCGCCTCAAATGCTCCCATAAAAATCTGACCGCTTTGGGCTGTATACTCATTCAGTTTTTCTACATATTTCCGCGAATCGTCTACAAGTTTCCGAAGCTGTGATTTATCCACAGGTATCACTTTCAATCCATCCATTGCCTCTTGTAATTTTTTATGAGCCGCGTCAAGTTCATCCTGCAGCGCATTTTCATTGGCAAGCACAGCTTCCGCTTCTTCAAGCGCTTCTTTAAACGCATTCGCACTCTGCTCTGTATAAATATCTGTATTGATTTCTTTTGCAATATCTACCAGCTCTCTGAGCAATTTTGCATCTCCTGTAAAAGACAAATATTCAAGCATTTTTTTAAGATCAGCTTCTGCCTTGTCAACTTCTCCCTGTGTTGCGGCTTCATTTGCAAAAACAGTTTCAGCCGCTTCAAGCGCCTCGTCTAATTTCTGTTTTACGATCGGCACAACATATTGGTATTCAGGCTTTGTTTTTACATCTTTCGTATACGCAATCGCAGCTCCCAGAGACTTCTTATCCGCTTCGGCAACCGGAGGTTTCTCTGTTTTTGTTCCTGTAAGGCGGATTTCCGCTGCCGAAGCATAATCATTATCCGCCTCCACACTGATTGCATCCAAAGATGTCAAACGCACATATTTTGCACATACCGGCTCAAATGAAGCCAGTTTCCATGCAGCGTTCGCGTCCCATGTTCCTGTTGCCGCCTGTTCAAAGTGAACGCCGTCATTACTTACTTCCACTTTGTATTCCGTAATAATACCGTTTGTTCCTCCCGAAGGCCGCGGCTGATAACGGATTCCGTCGATCAAATAAAAGTCTTTCAGTTCAAACTGAATCCAATGTTTTTCGCGTCCGTGACCGGCGCTCCATTTTGTATGCCACAATGTATCCGCTTTTCCGTCCAGAACATTCGACGCCTCCTGACCCGATTGAGCCGAACCTGCCGCAGCGCTCATCTGATCTGTCGCAATATCTCTTGCCGCATCCGAAGGATCTACTCCGATGTATCCCATTTTAACATCCATATCTCCCGAACTTACGCACAAATCATTTGCATTTTTTACTGTGCCTGTTTCATCGCAGATAATTTTTGGTCCTTTAAACTGAATAGTTCCTTCATCGCCTTTTTGTACAGTGTATTCAAATACTAACTCCTTGTCGTCATTCCCACCGGATACATAGTTTGCATAACGGCCTTTACCATTTAACATAAATCTGAATTTCGGTGTTCCTTGCACAGTGACATTCTGATCTGTTTTCACTGTGATCACATATTTATCTCCCGGGAGCGTATAAGCGTGATCGTCTGTTTTTTCCACTTTGTATGTAACAGCTGTAATCGTCGGACTCAATAAATTCACTTCATCTTTAATATACTCTAAATTAAACGCAGTAAATTTGATCGTATTCTGATGTTCATAGAGAAGTCCCATATTTCCGTCTTTCATTTTTGTCAGACAAGAATATGCGTAATTATTAGGACAGAACATTTTTTCTTCTACCCAGTCTACAGAAAAACTATCCTTTGTTTCTGTCACTTCTCCGATTCGCAATGTTCCGTTATTTCTTCCTGTCCCTCCCGGATTCGACATGATCACTCTGTCTTTGCCGCCTGTTCCGTTTTTATCATAATATAAAACAGATAACTGACAGTATACTTCCGGCGCCGTTGTATCGATCGGATCACTCCATGTCGCTCCTCCGTCTGTACTTCTTGAAACAACAACTTTTCCGTTTCCGCGTGTATTTCTCATAAACTGAAGCAAATTTCCGCTGCTTAGTTCAATGATCTGACTTTCTGTCAGTTCACTGATGCCGACCGGATTTTGCGAAGAAGTCTCCTGTCCGTCTTTGTTGATTCTTCCGTCATTCGGAGATTCTCCTCTATGCCATGTTTTTCCGCCGTCATCACTGTAAACACAAGCCGAAGACTGGAATCCTATACCGCTTCCGGCAATCGTATAATAAATCGGGAATATAAGTCTTCCCGGATGCTTTTCATCATACCGAAGCTGAACTCCGAATCCAGGACCGACACCGCAAAATCTCATCCAGTCTTCTTTTACCTGCGGCGTAATGTCTACCGGTTCGCTCCACGTCATACCGTCGTCATCGCTATAACTTAGCCACAAATAGCATGTCTGCTTAGGATGAAGCGGAGCGGAATCGTTGTTCTTAGAAGCGCTTCTCAGATAAATATTTCCCACATATTTACCGGATTGATACAGATCGCCTTTTTCGTGGTATCCTTGTTTATCATTTCCTTCAAACTGTTTTACCACATAATCGGTTTTGCGATTCTCCTTATCAAATACTTCTCCGTTCTCTCGAAGCGTATATTGATTATTGTCTTTATCATAAAGCGCCAGATAATCTTTTCCATCTACTTTCACATAGCCTGTTCCCGTTTCTTTGATCGAATATGTACCCTGGCTTCCATTCGTCGATTCCGGCATCATATCTACAAGCATCCAGACACGCCCCGGATTCTTTCCGTTTTCGCCCTCTGCGATCAATGCCGGGTCAATCGTATACGCAGATTGTGTGCCGTTAAAATAGGATTGTGATTTCAGATCGATTACATCGATCGGCTCTTCCCATGTCAGTCCGTTATCTGTACTTCTTCTGACAACTGTATCAATATTTCCCCAGTCGGACCAATGTGTATTTCTTTGATCGGCTGCTGCGATCAGAGTTCCTTTGCTCGTTGTAACCATTGCGGGAATACGGTAATTATAAGAATCATAATCGCCCATATCATAAATACCGTACTCGCCTGTCTTATAGACGTTCTCTCCGTATTCCGGTTCATCCTGCGGCAAAGTACGTCTATGAAGCTCCATAACCTGTTCCGCATTTAACGTTTCATCAAACACATTGACGCTGTCGATCGTTCCGTAGAACGGCCATTTCGCGCCCGGCGTCTTATTCGTTCTGCTGATTCCGCCAAGCGTAACCATATCCGGAGTCCAATCTCCCTTCAGCAAATGCGTTGTCTCGAATTTTCCGATGGATGCTCCGTCTAAGTAAAACTCTGCATGTGTGCCGTCAAAGGCATATGTCACCGTATGCCACTGGACATTATTGACAGATTTTCCGTCTTTGAGCGTAATATATTTATCCCCTTTTCCCTGCACTTCATATCCGATCCGATTGTCCTTCGGCTTAATATAAAGCGCTCCGTACTCTTTATCCGCATTGCTGTTCGACAGCGATAATAATCCGTAAATCGTTTTGCCTACAGCCGCCTCGTTCAAGCGATATGCAAAAGAAAACGTTCCTTTTTTCAATCCGGAAATTGTCTCTTTTTTGCTCCGGAAGCTGAACCATCTTTCCTTCTGTTCCGTCAAAAGTTTTTCTCTGATAAGTAAAAATCGGTGTTCCTACAGAAACTGCACCGTGATCTGCCAGGATCTGATCTTCGGAAGCCGCTTCATTATACAGTTTTACCTGCTTGATACTTCCGGTAAAAGGATAACTGTTTCCCGAAATCCGTTTTGCGCCTCCAAATGTCACTGAAGTCGGTTCCCACTCCATTTTATCAACAAAATTAGTCTCGTCAACTTCCCACTTCTGTACAAGTTTTTGATCCAGATATACTTTATAATAACTGTCCTTTTCTACCGCAAGCGTGATCGTATGCCACTGATTATCCGCAAGATTCACATTATCTACCGTAAAATTTCTGTGATCATTTACAGTTGCGTTTTTACGGAATTCAAAGCCGATTTTATTTCCGCCGCTGATATACAAAGACATGTAATGATTCGCATGCTTGTCTCCGTTGATCGCGGCCAGCGCCTGCAAATTAGTACTGCCTGTCTTAAAACTCAGCGTGATCGTACCACTTCCCAAATCGTTTACAAAAGACACGTCTTCTTGTGGTATTTCAAAACGTTGATCAATGCCTTGAATCTGCTGTTCTTCACTCAAATACTCCTTGCACAAAATTTTTGCCGTTTCTGCATCTGCCGCTGTCTCAATTCCTTCCGCACCTTCATTTTGAGCAAAAACAGGCATGGTGCCTTGGGTCACCATAGCGAGTGCCAAAAGGACCGCCATTATTTTTTTTTCTTCATGCTCATCTCTCCTTCTTTCAATGAAATATATTACAAATTATAGTATGTTTTCGTTTTCTTTTTTTTGTGCAAAAATGTTGCTTTTATTTTTACTTTTTGTATAATACGGAACATTTGATGTTATTTTGCATAATCAAGTTGATATATATATCACTTCAAAAGACATAACTCCCAATATCAAAAATCACCGGAAGTGCCAAAAAGCATCTTCCGGTGATTCTATTCACATGACCTACTTCTGAACGATATTGATTATTTTTTTCGGTACATAAATTTCTTTGACGATCGTACCTGTCAGTTTATCGGCTACCGCTTCTTTTCCGGCGGCGATTGCCTCATCTTTTGATGCATCGGCAGAAATACTGATAACAGCTCTTGTCTTTCCGTTAATCTGTACCGGCACTTCAATCTCGTCATCTTTCATTGCACTTTCGTCATATGACGGCCATCCTGCTTTAAAAATTGTTTCTCCATGGCCAAGCTGCTCCCACATTTCTTCGGCAAAATGCGGTGCAAACGGAGAAAGAAGAACCGCGATTGTTTCTAATGTTTCTTTATCAATTCCGCCTTCCTTTTTCGCCATTTCAATAAACTTGTTGTTATACTCCATAAATCCCGAAATTACAGTATTCAAACTGAAACTTTCCAGACGATTTGTAATATCATAAACCATTTTATGGCGAAGTTTTATCATCTCTTTTGTCGGCTGAACGTCTGCTTCTTTACTGTCCATAAGCAGATTCCAAAGACGTTTCAGGAAGCGGTTTACTCCGTCGATTCCTCTGTCGTCCCATTCCGCATCCAACTCCGGCGGTCCTACAAAAAGCTCGTACATTCTTAACGAGTCGCATCCATAATCATTCACAAGAGCATCCGGCGAAACGACATTTCCTTTTGATTTACTCATCTTAATTCCGTTCTTTCCGGTGATCATTCCCTGATTGAACAATTTGTGGAACGGTTCGTCAAAATCTACTACTCCGATATCATACAAAAATTTTGTATAAAACCGAGAATACAGAAGGTGAAGCACGGCATGTTCTACGCCTCCGATATACATATCTACCGGCAGCATCTCGTCTGCTTTTTCTCTGGACACTAATTCTTTATCGTTTTTACTGTCTACATAACGCAAGAAATACCATGAAGATCCTGCCCATTGAGGCATCGTATTTGTCTCACGCTTTGCAGGTTTTCCACATACCGGACATGTACAATTTACCCATTCTTCAATTCCTGCAAGCGGTGATTCTCCTGTTCCTGTCGGCTCATAGGAATCTACGTCCGGAAGCGTAAGCGGCAGTTCCTCTTCCGGTACCGGAACATTACCGCAGTCAGGACAGTGAATGATCGGAATCGGTTCTCCCCAGTAACGCTGACGTGAAAATACCCAGTCACGCAGTTTAAAGTTGACTGTTGCTTTTCCGAATCCGCGCTCTTCTATAATGTGCGGAGCTTCTTTTTTAAGCACTGACGATTCCATTCCATTCCACTCGCCCGAGTTGATCATTGTTCCCGAAGCTTCTGTATAAGCTTCTGTCATATTTTCGATTTCTTTTCCGTCTTTTGCAATTACCTGAATAATAGGAATATTGAATTTTTTTGCAAACTCAAAGTCACGATCATCATGAGCAGGAACACACATAATCGCTCCTGTACCGTAATCAGCCAATACATAATCAGACAGCCAGATCGGTGTCTTCGCTCCGCTAAGCGGATTGATTGCATAGCTTCCCGTAAATACGCCTGTCTTCTCTTTGTCCTGAAGACGATCTACGTTTGATTTCATTGACGCATCGTAAATATATTTTTCCACTGCTTCTCTTGTCTCATCTGTCGCAAGAGATGCCGCCATCTCATGTTCAGGAGCAAGCACCATAAATGTCGCGCCGTAAAGCGTATCAGGTCTTGTCGTATAAACAGTGATCTTCTCATCTCTTCCGTCAACAGGGAACTCCACTTCTGCTCCGTAGGATTTTCCGATCCAGTCAGCCTGCATCTTCTTTACTTTTTCCGGCCAGTCCAGCTTATCGAGATCATTTAACAGCCGATCTGCATATGCTGTGATCTTCAACATCCACTGACGAAGATTTTTCTTCGTGACTTCCGCTCCGCAGCGCTCGCATTTGCCATTTACAACTTCTTCATTTGCCAAACCGGTCTTACAGGACGGACACCAGTTGATCGGAAATTCTTTTTCATATGCAAGTCCTTCTTTAAACATCTTCACGAAAATCCACTGCGTCCATTTATAAAAGTTCGGATCTGTCGTGTTGACTTCCATGTCCCAATCATAAAGCGCTGCGATCTCATTGATCTGACGTTTAATATTCGCCACATTTTCCGCCGTTGATTTTGCCGGATGCACTCCCATCTTGATCGCATAGTTTTCCGCCGGCAGACCGAACGCATCCCACCCCATCGGATGTACAATATAATATCCCTGCTGAAGTTTATAACGGCTCCATACGTCAGAAATTACATACCCTCTCCAATGTCCGACATGAAGACCGTTTCCTGACGGATACGGAAACATGTCAAGACAGTAATACTTCTGTTTTTTATTTCCGTTATCATCCACTCTTGGATTTACCGAATTTTCCGCCCATTTTTCACGCCACTTTTTTTCAATCGCTTTGTGATTATACATTATCTTTGTACCCATATGTTTCTCTCCTTCATTCATCGTTATATTACGCATAAAAGAAAGCCTTCCGTTCCTGAAAACTCAAGAGACGAAAAGGCTTATTTCCGTGGTACCACTCTTGTTCATCCGACCGGACCGGGAAAACTTTTTTGTTCCTGTATCCTCATCCGACCAAATGCACTCATTCATTCTATAACGGGAATTCCCGCTTTCGTCTACTTGAAGTTCAACGAAAGAACTCCGAGGTGAGTTCACAGTTTACGTTTCTGCCTCGCACCGACCGGCAGTTCTCTGAATACGATACACTCCTACTATTCCTCTTCCATGTTTTTGCAATATCCTTATTCATTATAAATATGTCATTAAAATAAGTCAAGGTATTTTCACCGGAACTATGCCGATTCCGCTATCACTTTCGATTTTTCAAAGTTACGTCAACTCTGCGATTCTGGATACGCCGACATAAATTTCGGATATTTTATACCATGTACTGTAGTCGACTTTCCCCGTTTGCGGCAGTTGAAACACTTCCTGAAATTTTCTGACCGATTCCGCCGTTTTTGAACCGTAAATACCGTCTGCCGTAATTTTAGGTATCGCAGGATACGCTCCCGCAATTACATTCAACATTCACCGATGAAGTTACATTCACCTGTAATGATCCTTTATCTGCCGCCTCCTGCTGCATTTTCACATTCTGCATCCTGACTCCTTGCATTGCAGCTTTATACCTCTTATTGTTTTCTGTTTCCCGCATACGTTCTCCTTCATCAGATTTATTCTCTCTAAATATATATGCGGAAGCTTTCGTTTAGAACAACTTTCGTATTCGGAGTCTCTGCAAGAGCATATGATAATCAAAACAACTTCATGATATCGTTATACATCACAACGGCCATCAGTACCATAAGCAATGCGAATCCCGCAAAATGTACCATTCCTTCTTTTTCCGGCGGAACACGTTTTTTACGGATCGCTTCTATTATAAGAAAAACAAGTCGTCCTCCGTCCAATGCAGGGAGCGGAAGCAGATTTAAAATTCCGAGATTTGTTGTCAGCAGAACACCGAAGTTCATCATACTGAGCATCACAACGCCGAACCCTGCCGGAGCTGCTTCCTGATACATGTCGTCTACGGCATTTACAATTCCTACCGGACCTGAAAGATCTTTAAGTCCTGCCTGACCTGTCACAAGCATGCGCAAACTATCTACTGTATAATTCATCCAGTACTTTACTTTGTAAATACTGTATTCAACAGATTTGAAAATCCCCGGTTTTACTATATCTCCGCTTGTCACCCCAAGCGCGGTGCGGCATCGCCTTCCAACTGTCGAGGCTCCAGTTTTGCCGTATATTTCTTGCCGTCACGTTCATACTCTACTTTGAAAGGCGCTTCATCGGCATGTGTCATTGTATACAGACTGACATCATCCCATATATGCACGTTCCGCCCGTTGATCTCTGTGATAACGTCTCCGGCTTGAAGTCCCTCTTCCTGCGCGGAATAGCCGTCCAGCACTCCTGTTATTTCCGGACTTCTGTAACCGGTTATCATAATCAATATAAAACAGAAAACACACGCAAGAATGAGATTGAAGATCGGTCCCGCCGCAACAACTGACATTCTCGCCCACACGGATTTACTGTTGAAACTTCCTTCCGACAGATCGTCGGCATCATCTTCGCCCATCATACACGCGCCGCCGAAAGGAAGCAGTTTCAGAGAAAATTTTGTCTCTCCGATCTGTTTTCCTAATAACGTAGGTCCAAGTCCTAAAGAAAATTCATCTACCCGAATTCCGTTTTTCTTTGCAAGAAGAAAATGTCCCAATTCATGAAAGATGATAATAAAACTAAATAATAAAACTGCAATAATGATTCCCATTCGCTACCACCTGTTTTTTATAAATTCATATGTTTCCCGCTCAGTCTTTAGTATCTCTTCCACTGTCGGATCTGCAATATTTTTATGATTTTCCATACACGCCGAAATAATCTCCGGAATCTCAAGATATGCGATCTGTCTTCCGAGAAACATTGCAACAGCACGCTCGTTTGCCGCATTAAACACAGTCGGAAGAGAACCGCCTTTTCTCCCGGCTTCATACGCAAGCTTCAGTCCGTAAAACGTCTCCATATCCGGCTTCTCAAAAGTAATCTGCGAAAGTGTGGAAAAATCAAGACGATCTCCCGGAAGATACCTTCTCTCCGGATAATAAAGCGCATATTGGATCGGCAGTTTCATGTCCGGTGTTCCAAGTTGAGCGATCACCGCACCGTCCTCATATTCTACCATAGAATGAATAATGCTTTGAGGCTGTACGACAACTTGGATCTGATCGACCGAAACGTCAAAAAGCCATTTGGCTTCTATCACTTCAAGACCTTTATTCACCATTGTAGAAGAATCGATCGTAATCTTCTGTCCCATCTCCCAGTTTGGATGTTTCAAAGCATCTTCAACTTGTATACCGGTAAGTTCTTCTCTTTTTTTCCCGCGGAACGGTCCGCCCGAAGCAGTCAATAATATTTTATGGAGAGCTTTGCGCTGTCCCCCCTGAAGCGACTGAAAAATCGCGCTGTGTTCACTGTCTACAGGAAGGATCGACACTTTATATTGTTCCGCCAGCGGCATGATAATATGCCCTGCCGTCACAAGTGTTTCTTTATTTGCCAGCGCAATATCCTTTCCGGCTTTGATCGCCTCGATCGTCGGCAGGATTCCGATCATACCTACAATCGCAGTTACAACAATCTGTGAATCTTTCCAAGATGCAGCGGCAAGCAATCCGTCCATCCCGGATAAGATCTCCACATCCAGATCCGCAGTCTTTATTTTCAGCTCTGCGGCTTTTTCCTCATTCCACACTGCGGCAATCGACGGTTTGAATTCCCGGATCTGTTTTTCCAGAAGTTCAATGTTATTTCCCGCAGCAAGCGCCGTGATTTTTATATCTTTGTTTGTTCTTACAATTTCAAGCGTCTGGGTTCCGATCGAGCCGGTAGACCCTAAGACAGCGATTCTTTTCATATCTTTGTACCTCACTTCTGCATCTGTCCTGTAACATATCGCCCGTAAACTTATCTTCCGGCTTCATAATGCCCTTATGTCTTACAATAAAACCGCAAGATAATATATGATCGGAGCAGTAAAAATGACACTGTCAAAACGATCCAGAATTCCTCCATGACCCGGAATCAGTTTCCCGTAATCTTTAATATTATGATAACGTTTGATCGCCGATGCCGCCAGATCGCCGATCTGGGAAATTGCGCCGCCGACTGCACCGATCACTGCATAAGAAACGATACTCGCCCCTGCATTTCCCCAGTGGTTCACAGCTAATGCATAAAGCACACCAATCAGGGCTGCGCCTGCAATTCCTCCTATCCCGCCTTCTACGGATTTTTTCGGACTCAGAACCGGAGCCATCTTATGCTTTCCGATGAGCATGCCTACACAGTATGCACATGTATCGCATCCCCACGAACAGATAAACACAAGCCATACGGTAAACACTCCTCCCGGAAGCATTCTTGTAAGGTAAATGTAAGACAGCATTACCGCTACATAAAATACTCCGAAAAATGCCGCCATGATCTGCTGTGTATTATATTTCGGATAAGAAAATACAAGCACTGCCATCTGGCAGATCAAATACGCCATAAAAAGCAAAGATAAACCATGTATGTTTTTCTCCCGGGAGATATTCTTCCATATAAATAAGCGCATAATACCCGAAAGCAAAAATATAACCGACAATTCCCGGCGCTTTTTTCTCAATGCCAAACACTTTATAAAGTTCTGACATTCCGATCAGGCTGATCGCGAAAAGAACCGTAAATAAAACTTGCCCTCCGGCAATCACTGTCGTCAATGCAATGATCATCAGCATAATGCCGCTCAACAACCGTGTTTTAAACATAGATTACGCCTCCTCAACTTTGCCGAATCTTCTGTGTCTGTGGTTATATTCTTCGATTGCTTTTACAAGTTCTTCTTTTGTAAAATCCGGCCAGGGCACATCCGTAAAATAAAATTCCGAATATGCAAGCTGCCAAAGAAGATAATTCGACAATCTCTGCTCCCCACTCGTTCGGATCATCATATCTGGATCCGGAATCCCATGAGTATCTAAATATGTCTCAAACACCGATTCATCAATCTCTTCTGCTTTTATCTTTCCTTCTGCACAGTCTTTCGCCATTTTTTGCGCTGCCCGTGTCAGCTCATCTCTGCTTCCGTAATTCAAGGCAATCGTAAAATTCAGACCGCCGTTGTCTGTGGTAGCAGCTTCTAGCTCGCGAATCCTGCTTTTGATATCGTCATCCAACGGCTCAATATCTCCGATCACACGGATCTTCATATCATTCTTGGCCGCTGTTTTCAAGCATGTTTTCATATAATTACGAAGCAGTTTCATAAGAGCCGCAACTTCATTTTCCGGGCGGCTCCAATTTTCTGTTGAAAATGCATAAACCGTCAGATATTTAATTCCCATACGCCATGCCTCTTCACAGATTTTCTCCACATTTTTGCTTCCCTGTGCGTGTCCGTAGTTTCGCGGCATCCCCTTTGCTTTCGCCCATCTGCCATTTCCGTCTAAAATAATTGCTATATGCTGCGGTACGTTCATCTTTTCTTCCTCTCTATACGAAAGGGGGCTTACAATCAAAGCCCCCAGTTTTTGTAACGGCGTTAAGAATCCGATTACACAGTCATAATCTCTTTTGTCTTTACCTCGACCATCTTATCAATCTTTTCGATATATTTATCCGTAATCTTCTGAAGATCGTCTTCCAGATCTTTGATCTCATCTTCCGAAACTTCCGTTCCTTTTAACTTCTTAAACGCTACATTTCCGTCACGACGGATATTTCTGACAGCCACTTTCGCAGCCTCTCCTTTTTTCTTCACATCTTTTGCCAGTTCTTTTCTCCGATCCTCCGTAAGTTCAGGGAATACGAGGCGAACCGTCGAACCGTCATTAGTCGGATTGATGCCGAGATCTGACATAAGGATCGCTTTCTCAATCTCTTTGAGCATGCTCTTTTCCCACGGCTGGATCTGAATCATCCTTGCTTCCGGGACAGATACGTTTGCCACCTGTTGGATCGGTGTTGGTGTTCCGTAATAATCAACTGTCAATTTATCAAGAACATGTGGATTTGCGCGACCGGCTCTGATCGTAGCTAATTCTCCGTCAAGATTATTGATCGTTTTTGTCATCTTTGAATCATATGTCGTCAATCTTTCATTCATATTTATATCCTCCTGCAAATTTTTTATAACGCTTATACAGTCACTTTCGTTCCCGTAAAGTTTCCGCTCATCGTTTCCACAATACTGTTTTCCTCGTTCAAACCGAATACAAGCATCGGCATCTTATTTTCAAGGCAGAGAATCGATGCTGTAAGATCCACCGCGGCAAGTTTCTGATCGATCACTTCCTGTATGGATATCTCGTCATATTTGACCGCTTCCGGATTCACTTTCGGATCGCTGTCATAAATACCGTCTATCGCCTTTGCAAGCAGCATCGCGTCCGCTTCAATCTCGATCGCTCTTAATACCGCCCCTGTATCTGTTGAAAAATACGGATGTCCCGTTCCTCCTGCGAAAAAGATCACTTTTCCTTCTTCCAGCGCCGCTACTGCCGCATCTTTTGAGAATAATGACGTAAACGAACCGCATACAAACGGCGTAAACACTTCTGTTTTCATCCCGACATAACGGAAAATATCAGATACATAAATACAGTTCATCACCGTTGCCAGCATTCCGATCTGATCTGCTTTTGTCCGGTCGATCGTCTCGCTCGTCCTTCCCCTCCAGAAGTTGCCTCCTCCGGTCACGATCGCCACCTGAATGCCATCCTCAGTCAGTTTCTTTACCTGCTCTGCAACTTTAATACAGGTTGCCTCGTCAAAACCTGTTTTTTTATCTCCCGCGAGCGCTTCTCCGCTCAGCTTTAACAGTACTCTTTTCATATCGTACTCTCCTTTGTTTTCTTCACATTAACTATTTAAAATCAATGCTGACCTAAAATGAAGTATAACATAAGTTTTTCATTTTGTCATGTACATATCCCGCATCTCGTTCATCTGCCATAACCGTCAGTTTATCGCCTGCCATAAGGCATGTTTTTCCTTTCGGAATAAACTCTTTTCCGCCTCTGTCTACCGCGACAAGAAGGCAGTTGTCCGGCAGATCTATTTCCATGACGGTGCGGTTTTCAAGAGCAGAACCTCCCATGATCACAAACTCGCTCAGCACTTTCTGCCCGCCCGCATAAACCGGCTGTTCTTCCTCTTTTTCTCTTTGCAGCAGATTTGCCAGAAGGCTTTCATAAATCGGTTCAGATCTTACCAAAGTTGCAGTGACATATGCAGTCACCGAAACAAGTGCAAGAGAAAGCATCTGACTTACCGAGCCGGACATCTCAAACAGAAGTATGATCCCTGTGATCGGCGCACGAACGATCGCCGTGAAAAATCCGGCCATTGCCAGTAAAACGAAATTATTCATATACATCGGATCTAAACCGAAGATTTCCGTTCCTGTCATAGAGAAGATTCCGCCGACCATTGCGCCTAATATCAGAAGCGGAAAAAAAATTCCGCCAGGAGCGCCGGATCCGAAACTGACTGCCGAAAACAGAAATTTCACAAGAAACGTAATGATCGCAACTTTCAACACCATCTCTTTATCCGTCAAAGCAACGATCAGATCCCCTCCGCTTCCAAGTACCGAAGGCATGCAAAGTCCAAGCACTCCCGCCGCCGAAAACGCGATCATAAGACGAGTCGTCTCGTTTAAAAATTTCGGTCTTTTATAAAGTTCCTGCGCTTTTAGCATTACCTTCTTATAGAGCGCTCCCATCAGACCTAAAATCACTCCCAACACAAGGATCATCCAATAATAATTCTGGGGAAGCGTCTGTTCCAACTGAAATCGGAACACCGGATCAGGCCCCATAATATGAGACGATATATAATCTGCCGTAACCGAAGCTGTCATAACCGAAATAAGCAGACTTGTCGAAAACCCTTTGTGCAGTTCTTCCAACGCAAACATAACGCCTGCCAAAGGAGCGTGAAATGCCGCAGCCAGTCCGGCGCTCGCCCCACACGTCATCAAATACCGTTCTTCTGTTTTCCCTCTGCTTAAAATCCGTGATATTCCCTGTCCGCTCATCACTCCAAGCTGTATAGACGGACCTTCCCTGCCAAGAGACAGTCCGCCGAACAGACAAAGAAATCCTCCCGCAAACTTAGCGGGCAGAACTTTAAGCCAGTTTTGATTCAATTTTCCAAGTATTTCACCTTCAACCTGCGGTATTCCGCTCCCCGATATCATCGGTTCCCATTTTATCAGTTTCCCGACAAGCACTGCAAGCAAAGCATCAAAACAGCAAACCATCCCGCAATCCGCAGTGGATTTCCTTTTATAAACGCCAGCGCTTCACCAAGCCATTTTCCCGCACAAGTAAGCGCGATTCTGTAAAGGAGCACGATCAACCCTCCGACAGCTCCTACGAGAAGTCCTTCCCCGATCAATATAACAGGAAAACGCTGCGCTCTTTTTATTGTATGCGATGTATTTCTTTTCATTTTATCCTCATTTCTTCCATTCCTTTTTTCTACAGTTCCGACAAAAAGCCGTAAAGATCATCGAAGATCTTCCCGAAAATATTTCACACCAGAAATATAGACACAATCACAGTGACAATACCGCATATACCGATTGCAAGTCCGCTCATCGCGCCTTCCACTTCCCCGATCTCAATCGCTTTCGATGTTCCTACCGCATGGCTGGATGCCCCTATGGCAAGTCCTGCCGCAACCGGATCAGATACCTTAAATAATTTTATAAGAAGGGGCGCAAATATCCCCCCTAGTATTCCTGTTCCGATAACGGCGGCAACCGTAATCGGAACGACGCCGCCTGCCGGTTCTGATATGCTCACGGCAATCGGGGTTGTTACGGATTTCGGCAGCAAAGAAACTGTCAGACTTTTATCCAGTCCGAATAACCGGCACAGTCCGTAAACACTTCCCATAGATGCCAAAGATCCGGCCGTGCAGCCGACAAGAATCGGAAGCCAGTACTGTTTGAGTATCTGTATTTTTGTATAGATTGCCACTGCAAGGCAGGCAGTTGCCGGAGCGAGGAACATATTAATAATCTTTCCTCCCGCATTATAATCTTCATAGGGTATTTTAAAAATAAGAAGAACCCCGACAATAAGAACAATGGCAATCACCAATGGATTACAGACAGGTGTTTTTAACTTTTCATTTAATTTCACCCCGATTCCGAAGGCTAGAACGCTTAGCGCAATTCCAAAATACGGTGAAGAACACAATTCTCTCATTTTTCTCCGCCTCCTGACTGTAGATTTTCTGGTTTCCTGCTTTTCATCAAACGGAGTGTCAATTTCACGCTCCATGCAGTCACTGCAAATGTAATAATTGTAGAAATAATACAAACAAAAACTAACTGTACAATCGAATGTTTCAGCACATCAAAATAATTCATAATACTTACGCCCGCAGGAACAAAAAAAGAACGCCATATTTCCGAGAAGAAAATCCGCCTTTTCCTGAATATGTTCTATCTTTAAAACTCCGGTAAACAGGCATAAAAAAGAAGTATCATTCCGATCACACTTGCCGGAAAGGTAAAAGGAAGCAGTTTCTCTATCACAAGGCTAAGCCAGCATACTGTAAAAATGATCCCGATCTGTCTAATGATTTTCATTGCATCAACTCCTTAATTGTTCTTGATCGCCTATCATTAACTCTACTAAAATACCACTGTCTTTGCAAGACTGTCAATGTCGGGCGCTATTCTTTAAATCTGTTCATATATCATTTATCTGCACATTAAAAGGCGAAAAAAGAGATAGAAATAAAAGAAATATGCAAAAAAAATCATTGACATTCTTTTTTTTGTATTCTATGATACTATTAGTTTCGCACTTTAAACAGTTAAAATTTTGCAGTATGAAGTTGAACGCTTTTGTTCTTCCCTTCGCGCCGAAAATATTTTTCATAATACAGGGAGGCATTTTTATGATTATCGTACTGAAACCACATTCAACAGAAGAAACTATTACACGTGTAGAAAATATGGTCAAAAACCGGGGACTCGACACACACATCGTCCGCGGTACAGAGATGACGATCATCGGATGTATCGGAGATACAACGCTGATCGACCCACGACTCTTTGAAGTTGACAGTTCCGTAGATAAAGTTATGCATGTTCAGGAACCTTACAAACTTGCCAACCGCGCGTTTCATCCCGAAGACTCCGTGATCGACGTCTCAGGAGTCAAAATCGGCGGAGGACATATGGGATTGATCGCAGGTCCTTGTTCTGTAGAATCTTTTGATCAAGTGCTCGAGATCGCAAAAGCCGCAAAAGCCGCCGGAGCTAATCTTCTGCGCGGAGGAGCATTTAAACCGAGAACAAGCCCGTACTCATTTCAAGGGTTAGGTCTTGACGGACTGGAGATTCTCTGTCAGGTCAAACAAGAAGTCGGTCTTCCGATCGTAACAGAGCTGATGTCTCCTGAATACCTCGATGTTTTCAATGAGAAAGTAGATCTTATTCAGATCGGAGCCCGCAATATGCAGAATTTTGATTTATTAAAACAGCTCGGTCAGGTAGACCGTCCGATCTTATTAAAACGCGGTTTGAACGCTACCTACGAAGAATGGATCATGTCAGCCGAATATATTATGGCTTCAGGAAATGAAAACGTTATCCTGTGCGAGCGTGGTATCCGTACATTTGAAACATATACAAGAAACACTCTTGACTTACAGAGCATTCCTGTACTTCGCAAAAAGACACATCTTCCTGTTGTAATCGATCCTAGTCATGCAGGAGGAAAATGGTGGCTTGTAGAACCGATGGCAAAAGCTGCCGTAGCGGCAGGCGCAGACGGTCTGATGATCGAAGTACACAATAATCCGGAGTGTGCTCTTTGCGACGGAGCACAGTCACTGAAACCGGAAAAATATGACACACTTCTCAAAGAAATAAAACTAATTGCCGAGGTTGTCGGAAAACAGCTATAAAAGGAGATTCTATGAATAACAGTCAATCTGAAGGAAAACTCTTATCCGATCTATATTGAAAACGGGATTTTAAATCGCGCGGGAGAATACATCGCCGATCTGTTTCACGGACAGCGTATTATGATCGTCTCCGATGACAATGTATTTCCACTGTACGGAAAACAATTATGCGATTCCCTTTCTGGCTACGAGTGTCATTCTCTCGTCCTCCCTCATGGAGAACCGACAAAAAGTTTCGACACACTTCCGAAAGTCTACTCCGCAATGCTTGACGCAAAACTGACCCGAAGCGATCTTGTGATCGCTCTCGGAGGCGGAGTGATCGGGGATCTGACCGGATTTGCGGCATCTACCTACTTGCGAGGAATCAAATGTGTGCAAATACCGACTTCTCTTTTGGCACAGGTAGACTCATCCGTCGGCGGCAAAACCGCCGTAGACCTTCCTCAGGGGAAAAATCTTGTAGGCGCGTTCTTCCACCCGAAAATGGTGCTGATCGATCCTCTTGTACTGAAACACTGCCTGATCATTTCATCCATGACGGCATGGGCGAAGTGATCAAATATGGCTGCATCAAAGACTCCGGGTTGTTTGATCTTCTCCTTTCTCATTCTTCATTTGAAGATCTCAAACCGGATCTGCCAAAGATCATTGCCAGATGTGTTGATATCAAACGGATCGTTGTAGAAGCAGACCAGTTTGATACCGGAGAGCGGATGCTTTTAAATTTCGGTCATACACTGGCCCATACGATTGAACAATATTATCAATATGAGCGGGAAAGCCATGGAGAAGCCGTCGGAATCGGCATGTATCAGCTTACGAAAATGTCAGAAAAACGCGGCCTTACCGCAAAGGGATGCGCTGAAAAGATTCGGAAAGCTTTAGATATCTACAATCTTCCGACAAGCTGCAAATTGACTGTTTCCGAACTGATCAAAGCGATCTCCCTTGATAAGAAAAACTTAAACGGACACTTAAACCTCGTCCTTTTAAAAGAAATCGGCGACAGTTATTTATCCTACAAAAATCGGTTTTTTTGAAAACGAGTTGAACACATTTATGTGAGAATGTTGTACCTATAGTCTTCATAAACGAATAAACTTTTACATAACGACAAAAATAAAGCAGGAGATGCCGCAAATCAACAGCGCATCTCCTCTATTTTTATATCTTTTATATCTTTATTTTTTATATCTTTGTTTTTAATATTTTTTTAATATCTCCATTTTATATACTTGCTTTTACATACTTGCTTTTATTCTTTTTCCGCCATTCCTTTATACACTTTCTCCGCCGTGATCGGAAGCTCCCTCACAATTACTCCGACTGCATTTTGAACTGCATTTGAAATTGCAGGAGACGGAGTATTGATAACGATCTCTCCAATGGATTTTGCGCCGAAAGGTCCTGTCGGTTCATAACTGCTCTCGAATTCCACACGGATCTCTCCGACATCAAGACGGCTCGGTATTTTATACTGCATAAAGGAATTACTGTAGTTCTTTCCTTTTCGCTGTAAATGATATCCTCATAAAGCGCCATTCCGATTCCCTGGGCGATTCCCCTTCAGTCTGCACTCTTGCAAGATTCGGATTAACGACCGTTCCGCAGTCTACAACAGCGGCATAATCGATTGGTTCAACAACTCCCGTCTCTTTATCGATCTCCACTTCTGCAATACCGACCATGAACGGCGGCGGAGATACAGGAGAAGAAAAGGCTTCTGTTGCGGACAGCGGCGCGTTGCTGCTGCACATTACTTTGTTTCCTATTTCTTTTCTCGTTATCTCTTCTTTTGTTTTCAGATTGACAACTTTTTCTCCGTCAAACTCCACATCATCAGGACTGCATCCGAGATATTCCGCCCCTCTTTCGCATATCTTTTTCCGAAGTGTCTCACACGTTTTCACAACTGCCATTCCCGTAACATATGTCGTACTGGATACACTCAAGACATTCTGCACCATCTGTGTCAGTATCGTATCGCGAATCCGTTCCCATATCGGTCGCCCCCGATCATTAAACTGTAAAAATCCGTCATCGTTTACTTTAATTTCAACCGCGCCTGCATCCCTGTTCAACGCCGACACCGCGGACTTTCCCGTTTCCACAGTCATAACAGGGATATTTTTCATCCCATCCTATCATTTCTTTCGCACGTCTGTCGAGAGCACAGCTTCTCGTCGTCTCCCCATAGTAGGCAGGCATCATCTGACCTTCCCGCACCATATTTTTCGCTCTGAGAACGGTCGGATCCATATGAAGTGTCTGTGCCAGTTCATTTACCGCAGACTCTAAGGCAAAAAATACCTTGTGTCGCCCCATATCCCCTATAAGCTCCCGCAGACATAACATTTGTATACACTACGTCATAACTGAACCGAAACGCTTCTGCGCTTCCGTAAAGAGGAATCGATTTATGCCCGGATAACCCGACCGTTGTGGGGCCGTGTTCACCGAACGCGCCTGTATTTGACAATGTATACAGATCAATCCCTTTGATATTTCCCTCTTTATCCGCTCCTAAACGAACATGGATTTCCATTTCGTGGCGAGGTGACGAAGCGATCAGAGACTCTTCTCTTGTGTAAATAATCTTTGCCGGTTTTCCTGTTTTCCATGTAACAAGCGCCGGATAAATCTCCGAAACCGACGTCTGTTTTGCCCTGAATCCGCCGCCAATACGCGGCTTTATAACACGGATTTTATGCTTCGAATATCAAGCGCATTTCCGAGAATGCGGCGGACATGGAAAGGCACTTGGGTAGAAGATACAATATTCAGCCTTCCGTATGCATCCATATATGTATATGTACGAAATGTTTCCATCATCGCCTGCTGATTTGCTTTTGTATGGTATACCCGATCGATCACATGGTCGCAAGATGCAAGGACTGCATCTACATCTCCGCTCTCACTTACGTCATGAGCACACAAATTACGTTTGTTATCCGCTCCGACAGGACAAAGACTTCTCCAGTTTTCTTCCGGATGAACGAGGATCGGATGATCTTTTGCCGTTCTGAAATCTAAAACCGGCTCCAATACTTCGTATTTTACTTTGATCAGCCTCATAGCCTGCTTTACAACCGCTTCCGAAGTTCCGGCGACGATTGCGACCGCATCTCCTACGAACCGGACTCTCTGATCAAGAATAAGCCGGTCGTACGGACTTGGCTCAGGATATGTCTGACCTGCCAGCGTGAAACGTTTATTCGGACAGTCTTTATATGTAAGCACACATTCAATTCCTGGGAGCGCCTCCGCACGTGTAGTATTAATCTCTTTGATCAGCGCATGAGCATGAGGGCTTCTTACAAGCTTTACGATTAAGCTGTCTGAAGATGCGATATCATTTGTATATACGGCGCGTCCTGTCACGAGCGCTTTTGCGTCAACTTTCCGGATTCCTTTATTTACAACACGCATCTGCCGCATCGTTTCTCTTATTTCCTTGTTCTCACTGCACACATTCTGTCCTTCTGCCATGTCTAC